>Ga0182040_10000113_pt1 | contig 33920 bp, 21 predicted proteins | sample flu12Cox44000176_FD_125973 | JGI IMG/M metagenome (GOLD analysis project Ga0182040, IMG submission 125973) | Lab enrichment of tropical soil microbial communities from Luquillo Experimental Forest, Puerto Rico - flux8day.12C.oxic.44.000.176 | ecosystem: Environmental > Terrestrial > Soil >... | reverse complement strand
GCGGACTCTTGTTCGACGATAGCGGCCACCCGATGCGTCCCACCCACGCGACCAAGAACGGCGTACGTTATCGTTACTACGTATCGCAACCGTGTTTACGGGGGCTCACCACACCATCTCCGGGCGGCGTCACTCGTGTTCCTGCGGCGGAGATCGAGACCGCGGTCGTATCGGCACTCAAGGCGCATCTGCACCCTGCGCCAGGGCGGGCCGAAGCAGAAAATGTTGCCGAGCAAAATATTATCGCCTCCTTTGTTTCCCGCATCGAGATCCACAAGAACGAGTTGGTGCTTTGGTGCAAGTCTTCGCAGCCGATTGCCAACTTCGATCCAGCTTGTGTCGAAATCAATGCAACGCCGCTGTCGATCCCTTGGTGCAAGCCACCCATCCGACGGGCTCGCAAGATCCTATTGCCGGCGTCGGTCCCACGAATAGCGGTTCGACCGATCAAGGCTGAGCGCAGAGCCAGTCTGCTCAAGTCCATCGCACGCGGACGGCAATGGCTCGATGAGATCGTTTCTGGCGCCGTTCAAGATCTGGAACAGATCGCGCAGCGCCACCATTGCAGCGTCCGTCAGGTCCACATGACGATCTCGCTGGCGTTTATCGCGCCAAGTCTGGTCCAGGCTGCCGTTGAAGGTCGTCTGCCTCGTGGCATCGGTGTCGCCAGCTTGCGCGATGCACCCGCCGAATGGTCGCTTCAATTTGCGCGGCTCGGCTTGATTGAGCCATCAAACAGCGTCTTGCATTAATCCACTGAGAAAAACTTTTTGCCTTCCCTCATTCGCCGAAATGCACGGTCGCGCCACCAGGAACGGGATTTTTCGGCGTGGAGACCGGCCACCGAAAAGGGCCGCATGCGCTACCGGAGACCAGACGCAGAAAAATCGACGACAAGAAAGGCCGCCAACCGCGGCCTGAAGTTACCAGTCTCCAGAAATCTAGTGATCGGACGACTGCGTGGTGGGTGCGACAGGGATCGAACCTGTGACCCCTACCATGTCAAGGTAGTGCTCTTCCGCTGAGCTACGCACCCATCAAGCGGGATGGTCTATCGGCTCCAACCCGGTGAAGCAAGGCCGCGCAAAGCGCTAGGCCGCAAGCAGTTTCTGGACTTCGCTTACCAGTTCGCGCAGGTGAACCGGCTTTGACAGCACCTTGGCCTGCTTCGGCGCGTTGGAATCGGCATTGAGCGCGACCGCCGCGAAGCCGGTGATGAACATGATCTTGATATCGGGATCGAGCTCGGCCGCCCGGCGGGCCAACTCTATGCCGTCCATTTCCGGCATCACGATATCGGTCAGCAGCAGCTCGAAGGGTTCCTCGCGCAGCCGGTGATAGGCCGAAAGGCCATTGTCGTAGGAGGTCACCTCAAACCCGGCATTCTGGAGTGCCTTGACCAGAAATCGCCGCATATCGGTATCGTCTTCAGCCAACAGAATCTTGGACATGACTACTCAACACCCCGGTCCGGCTGCCCTTGGCCAACCACACTCAGCCGGCCGATTAAGACTTATGCCCGGTAAATAACGGGTGAACCGAAACCATGACTTGGCTTTATGGCTCAGCCATGAACAATAGACGGTATAATGGGGTCTTAAAGCCCCACTTGACCCCGACAGTGATACCGCTGCTATGGCCTTCTCTTCATGAGCGAAATCCGCGACGAGCTCGATCCGCCGTTTGAAGTCGTTGAGCCCGCGTCATGGCGGGGGCCGGTTCTGTTTAATTCGCCCCATAGCGGTTCGGTATATCCACGCGACTTCCTCGCCAATTGCCGGCTCGACATCGCCACTCTGCGCCGTTCCGAGGACAGCTTCGTCGATGAACTGATCGCGGGCGTGGTTCAAACCGGCTTTCCGATGATGCGCGCGCATTTCCCGCGCTGTTTTGTGGACGCGAACCGCGAGCCCTACGAACTCGATCCGCGCATGTTCGACGGCAGGCTGCCGTCTTTCGCCAACACACGTTCGATGCGTGTCGCAGGCGGCCTAGGAACGGTCGCGCGCGTGGTCGGAGACGCGCAGGAAATCTATGATCAGCGCATCCCGGTCGATGATGCCCTACAGCGCATCGAGAGCCTCTACAAGCCTTACCACCGCGCCCTGCGGCGGCTCTTCACACGGCTGCATCGGGAATTCGGGACCGCCGTGCTTGTCGATTGTCACTCGATGCCGTCGACGACGGGCCATCGTGACGAGAGACCGCGGCCGGAGTTCGTGCTTGGAGATCGCTACGGCACGAGCTGTGTCGGTGTCGTGGCAGAGACTGTCGAGAAAACGTTGCGGACCCTGGGCTATACCGTCAGCCGTAACAAGCCTTACGCAGGCGGCTTCATTACCGAGCACTACGGCAACCCGGCCGTCGGCCTGCACGCCATTCAGCTTGAGATAAACCGCGCCCTCTACATGGATGAACGCCAATACCAGCGTTCTCCGACTTTCACCCGTTTGGCGGAGGATATGGAGACCTTGGCGCGGCGCCTGGGCGAGATCCCCCTTGAGCAACTGCGTCCCTACCGGGCCGCGGCTGAGTAATTTCTCGGCTTGCAAAAAAAGGGCCGCTAGCGGGTGCGAGCGGCCCAAGTCTAGGGAGGAAACGCCCAAGGAGGGCAGCGGCAGCTCTCGCTACCGCACTGCAATAAGGTACATCGCGACGCACAAGAATCAAGGTTTGCGGGGGGCATTCCCATGCTGATTTTGCATGGCTGCCTTCCAAGATAGGCGCTCTTAAAGGGTCTAATGCGAAAACGAACTAGGTTCAAATTCCGCATCGCAGCAGAAAATCGGCTTGAAAGCACGGTTCTCGCGCTTGATTGCCGGGAGACCAGCTCTCCGATGGTGAGACGCCACACGGGGCAGGCGGCATGACGGCCATCGACTTCAGCAGTTTCGTCGACAAACTCGCGACCGCGTCGGGCGAAACCATCCTTCCCTTTTTTCGTACCGCTCTCGCGATCGAGAACAAGAAAGTCGGCGGGTTCGACCCCGTGACAGCAGCCGACCGCGCCGCCGAACAAAGCATGCGCACGCTCATCCGCAAGCAATTTCCCGATCATGGGATTCTCGGCGAGGAATACGGGTCCGAGCATACCGATGCCGAGTACGTCTGGGTTCTCGATCCGATCGACGGCACCAAATCATTCATATCGGGCATGCTGGCCTGGGGCACTTTGATCGGCCTCATGCGTTTCGGCGAGCCGGTGTTTGGCCTGATGCACCAGCCGTTCGCACGCGAACGTTTTTCCGGCGACGGCGGCGCCGCGCGCTATCGCGGACCGACCGGCAACCGCGACCTGCATGTTCACGAATGCGCGAGCATCGATGACGCGTTGATGTACACGACGAGCCCGCTGCTGATGAATCCAAAGGATCGCGCGGCTTTCGGAAAGCTGGAGAACCAGGTGAAACTGTCGCGCTACGGCGGCGACTGTTATGCCTACTGCATGCTCGCCGCCGGACTGATCGATCTCATCATCGAAACCGAAATCAAGCCGTACGACATCGTCGCCATCATTCCGATCGTTGCCGGCGCCGGAGGTATCGTCACGACGTGGGAGAACGGTCCGGCACAAGGCGGAGGTCGGATCATCGTTGCAGGCGACAGGCGCGTGCATCAGCAGGCGCTCGAAGTCCTCGCCGCTCAGTAGCGCGGCGTCCCCGGCACGAACGCATCGAAGGCCGCCCAGAACTGCATCCGATAGTGATCCTGCTCCTGCAGGATTTCGTGCTTGGCACCGGCAAGAATCAAGTGGCGTCCGGCGAGCAGATTTCGTCCAAAAACTTCGATGGCTGGCGTAGACACGACTTCATCGCGACCAGCTGCGACCATCAGGATGGGCTGACGAATGCTCGCGGAATACGCAGGCTCTGCAAACATATTCATCTGCCGTAGCGCCGCATCCGCCCAGGCCACCGTTGGCGCGCCGAGTCCAAGCTCGGGCTCCGCCTCCAGCACCGCCGCGTTGCGCGCGTAGCGTACCGGGTCCGACGTCAGCACATTGCCGACGAAGTCTTCTGTGCCCATGACGGATGAATCCCCCGACGGAACGTAAGCGCCGCCGCGTCCCAGGAAACGCATGAAACGTGCAAGCGGACCGGCAACGGTGGTCAGACGTCCTTCGGGCAGCGCGATCAGCGGCGCGGACAGCACAACGCGATCGAACCAGCGGCTGCCGTCGTGACAGGAGCGAATGGCCACCGCCGCTCCCATCGAATGGCCGAGCGCAAAAATCGGCGGCGGACAATCGGGCAATACCACCTGCTCCATCACCGCCTCGAGGTCGGTGATGTAATTCGCAAAGTTTCTCACGTAGCCCTTGTGGCGATCGGACAGGCGGCGATCGGAAAGGCCCTGCCCGCGCCAATCGAACGTCGCGACGGCAAAGCCACGCGCACGCAGGTCGCGCACGGTCTCGAAATATTTCTCGATGAATTCCGCGCGCCCCTGCATAACGACAACGGTGCCCTTGCGGCCCGGCGGCGGCGCCCAGCGCGCAAAGCGCAGATTGACCCCGTCCGAGGTCTTGACTGCGCCGGCTACCACGCCATCGGGTACCGGATTGGCAGGAATTGAGACGAGTTTCATGAGGCAGGAGAAGCCGTGCGGCAGCGCTTTCGGCTTATAGCAGGGTGGCGCGCATGCTCAATCCAAAGCCGAATGACCCTTAAAATAACAAGTAAACTCAGAGATTTATGGCTGGACAGCGCGGACCTTGCAGCGCCGGAACGTGTCCCCATATCAGTGCTGCGCAGGCCATATGGCTGCGCACGGTTAGGTTCGGCCATTCCGGCGGACCACCGCATGTCGCTCAACAATGGAGGATATGCCATGCGAACTTTCGATCTTGCTCCCCTTTATCGTTCCACCGTCGGCTTCGACCGTCTGTTTTCAATGCTGGACGGTTTCGAGTCTGCTCCGGGTTACCCGCCCTACAATATCGAGCGCACGGGTGAGAATGAATACCGAGTAACTGTCGCGGTTGCCGGCTTTGGCGAAAACGAGCTTTCGATCGAGGCGAAAGAAAATACGCTGACGATCAAGGGCTCCAAGCAGGTCAAGGAAGAACAGACCGGCGAGGTGCTCTACCAGGGCATCGCCGCGCGCGCTTTTGAGCGCGTCTTCCAGCTTGCCGACCATGTCCAGGTCAAGAACGCCAACCTCGAGAATGGATTGCTGCACGTAGACCTCGTGCGCGAGATCCCCGAGGCGAAAAAGCCGCGTCAGGTCCCGATTGGCAACGGCAAAGGCAAGGCTGAGCTAGAGACCAAAGCCGCGGCCTAACGCCAAAGCGAATAACAGACGTCAGCGCCCCGGAACTCCGGGGCGCTTTCATTTGGTCAGGGGTCTGCCGCAGCGGGCTACCCGTATTGCGGTCCGAACTGAACCCACCGCAACGGTATTGCGTAGATGTCAGTGCCGTGGTCCTGTTCTTGCTTGGCTCAGTAGTGCCGCCGCAACAAAAGGCAAGAATTAACTCATTCCGACGTGGACCAGCCTTGTGCGGCGGGGCAAAATTTGGCATTGTCCATTAGGACAGCATTGCTGTCCTAATGGGTGGCCTCGGTGGCGGCCTGAAAGCGGGCAGACATCGGTGGCGCCCGATAAGGGAACAGCCACGGGCGGCGACAGCCGGACAAGGTTGTCCTTTCTCGAGATCAGTTACGCGTAACCGCGAGCGCTGGCCTCGCGGTGGAGAGTACGCCGGAGCACTCAAGTGCGCCGACGAGGCAGGATGAGATGAGCAAGGAGAAGCGTAGCGCAGGATTCGCCGGCCGCGGTTCGACCGCCGATCCAGGCACACCGCTCGCGCAGGGTCTTTACGATCCGGCGCTCGACAAGGATTCCTGTGGCGTCGGTTTCATTGCCGACATCAAAGGCCGCAAATCACATCAGCTCATCGAAGACGGCTTGCGCATTCTCTGCAATCTCGAGCATCGCGGTGCGGTCGGTGCCGATCCGCGCATGGGTGACGGCGCGGGAATTCTCGTGCAGATGCCGCACAAATTTTTTTCCAAGAAGACAGCCGAACTCGGAATCAAATTGCCGAAGCCCGGCGAGTATGCCGTCGGCTATTTGTTCATGCCGATGGATCCGAACTGGCGCCAGATCGTCCGCGACATCTACGCCGAGGTGATCGCGCGCGAAGGCCTGACCTTGCTCGGCTGGCGCGACGTTCCGACCGACAACTCGACGCTCGGTGAATCGGTCAAGCCGACCGAACCGAAGCACATGCAGGTGTTCATCGGTCAGGGGAAAAAGAAAGTCTCGGAGGAAGAGTTCGAGCGCAGGCTCTACATCCTGCGCAAGTCCATTTCCAATGCGATCTATCGTCGTCGCGAACGGCGCACCGCGGGCTACTATCCCGTATCGATCTCCTGCCGAACGGTGATCTATAAGGGAATGTTCCTCGCCGATCAGCTCGGCACTTATTATCCCGACCTGCACGATCCCGATTTCGAAAGCGCGCTCGCGCTGGTGCACCAGCGCTTTTCGACCAACACTTTCCCGACCTGGTCGTTGGCGCATCCGTACCGCTACATCGCACACAACGGCGAGATCAACACGCTGCGCGGCAACGTCAACTGGATGGCGGCGCGGCAGGCTTCCGTTTCATCGCCGCTGTTCGGCAAGGACATCAACAAGCTCTGGCCTATTTCGTATGAAGGCCAATCCGACACGGCCTGCTTCGACAACGCGCTCGAATTCCTCGTGCAGGGCGGATACTCGCTTGCGCACGCGATGATGATGATGATTCCGGAGGCGTGGGCCGGCAATCCGCTCATGGATGAGGAACGGCGCGCCTTCTACGAATACAATGCCGCACTGATGGAGCCTTGGGACGGCCCGGCAGCGATTGCTTTCACCAACGGCCGCCAGATCGGCGCCACGCTCGACCGCAACGGACTGCGGCCCGCGCGCTATCTGCTGACGCGCGATGATCGCATCGTGATGGCCTCCGAGATGGGCGTCCTGCCCATTCCGGAAAGGGATATCGTCAAGAAATGGCGCCTGCAGCCCGGCAAAATGCTGCTGGTCGATCTCGATCACGGCCGGCTCATTCCGGATGAGGAGCTGAAAGCCACGCTGGCGAAAAGCCACCCGTACAAGGAATGGCTTGCGCGCACGCAGATCGTGCTGGAAGAACTGCCTGGGACAGCGAACGAAGCGCCGATCTCGAATTTGTCCTTGCTCGATCGTCAGCAGGCGTTCGGCTACACCCAGGAAGACCTGAAATTTTTGATGACGCCGATGGCAACGACCGGCGAAGAGGCCGTCGGCTCCATGGGCAATGACACGCCGATTTCGGCCTTGTCCGACAAGCCAAAATCGCTGTTCACGTATTTCAAGCAGAACTTCGCGCAGGTCACGAATCCGCCGATCGACCCGATCCGCGAGGAGCTGGTGATGAGCCTCGTCTCGATCATCGGACCGCGTCCGAACATCTTCGATCTTGAAGGCACGTCGAAGACGAAGCGCCTCGAGGTGCGCCAGCCGATCCTCTCCAACGAGGATCTGGAGAAGATCCGTTCGATTTCGGAAATGAGCGGCGATCACTTCAAGTCGCACACGTTCGATATCACTTTCCCCGCCGAGCACGGCGCGGACGGGATGGGCTGGGCGCTGGCTGAACTCTGCGAGCGCGCGGAAGAGGAAGTGCGCAACGGCTGCAACATCATCATTCTATCGGACCGCAAGGCGGGCGCCGAGCGTATTCCGATTCCTGTCCTGCTCGCCTGCGCCGCCGTGCATCACCACCTGATCCGCAATGGCTTGCGGACCTCGGTCGGCATGGTGCTGGAGACGGGCGAGCCCCGCGAGATTCATCATTTCGCGTGCCTTGCAGGTTACGGCGCGGAAGCGATCAATCCGTATCTCGCCTTCGAGACTTTGGTCGCGATCAAGGGCGAACTGCCTGGCAAGCCGGCCGACGACAAGGACGTCATCAAGAAATACATCAAGGCGATCGGCAAAGGCCTGCTCAAGGTGATGTCCAAGATGGGCATCTCCACCTATCAGTCTTACTGCGGCGCGCAGATTTTCGACGCCGTCGGCTTGCGCCAGGATTTCGTCGACAAATATTTCACCGGGACGCATACGCGTATCGAAGGCGTCGGACTTGCCGAAATAGCCGAGGAGACCGTCCGCCGTCACCGCGATGCGTTCAGCGACGCGCCGATCTATCGCTCGATGCTCGATGTCGGCGGCGACTACGCCGTGCGCGTGCGTGGCGAAGACCACGTCTGGACCGCGGAAACCGTCTCACGCCTGCAACATGCGGTGCGCGGGAATTCGCAAGACCATTACCGCGCCTTCGCGCAGATCGTGAACGAACAGAACGAGCGACTCCTGACCATCCGCGGCATGTTCCGGCTCAAGAAGGCCGAGGAAGACGGCCGCAAACCAGTGCCTCTGGAAGACGTAGAGCCGGCCAAGAATATCGTCCGCCGCTTCTCGACCGGCGCGATGTCGTTCGGCTCCATCTCGCGCGAGGCGCACACGACGCTCGCCATCGCGATGAACAGGATCGGCGGCAAGTCGAACACCGGCGAAGGCGGCGAGGAGTCCGATCGCTTCAAGCCGCTGCCGAACGGCGATTCGATGCGCTCGGCGATCAAGCAGGTCGCATCGGGCCGCTTCGGTGTCACGGCGGAGTATCTCGTCAACTCCGACGTGATGCAGATCAAGATGGCGCAAGGGGCAAAGCCTGGCGAGGGCGGTCAGCTGCCCGGCCACAAGGTCGACAAAACCATTGCCAAGGTGCGCCACTCGACGCCCGGCGTCGGCCTGATTTCGCCGCCGCCGCATCACGATATCTATTCGATCGAGGATCTGGCGCAGCTAATCTTCGATCTCAAGAACGTCAATCCGACCGGCGACGTTTCGGTGAAGCTCGTCTCCGAAGTCGGCGTCGGCACCGTTGCCGCTGGCGTCTCAAAGGCACGCGCGGATCACGTCACCATTGCTGGCTTTGAAGGCGGCACCGGCGCAAGCCCGCTGACCTCGATCAAGCATGCCGGCAGCCCGTGGGAAATTGGTCTCGCCGAGACCCATCAGACGCTGGTCATTAATCGGCTGCGCGGCCGCATCGCCGTGCAAGTTGACGGCGGCATCCGCACCGGCCGCGACGTTGTGGTGGGAGCGCTACTTGGCGCCGACGAGTTCGGCTTCGCGACCGCGCCGCTGATTGCGGCCGGCTGCATCATGATGCGCAAGTGCCACCTGAACACTTGCCCGGTCGGCGTCGCCACACAAGACCCAGTGCTGCGCAAGCGCTTCAAGGGCCAGCCCGAGCACGTCATCAACTACTTCTTCTTCGTCGCCGAGGAAGCCCGCGAACTGATGGCAGAACTCGGATTCCGCAGCTTCGATGAGATGGTCGGGCAGATGCAGATGCTCGATCGCCGCAAGCTGGTCGAGCACTGGAAAGCCAAGGGGCTCGATTTCTCAAAGCTGTTCACGAAACCGCCGGCGGAAAAAGGCACTGCCATCTTCAGGTGCGAGTCGCAGGATCACAAGATCAAGGACATCCTCGATCGCAAGCTGATCGCCGAATCGCAATCGGCTCTCGATCGCGGGGCGCCGGTGCGCCTGCAATCCGCTATCCAGAATACTGACCGCGCCTGCGGCGGCATGCTCTCGGGCGAAATCGCCAAGCATTACGGGCACGAAGGCTTGCCCGACGATACGATCCACGTCCGCTTCACCGGAACCGCCGGTCAAAGCTTCGGCGCGTGGCTCGCGCGCGGCGTCACCTTCGAGCTCGATGGGGATGCCAACGACTATGTCGGCAAGGGCCTGTCAGGCGGGCGCCTCATTATCCGGCCGCCGGCTGATTCCGGGATCGTGCCCGAGGAATCAATCATTGTCGGCAATACGGTGCTGTACGGCGCGATCCAGGGCGAGTGCTATTTCCGCGGCGTGGCCGGCGAACGCTTCGCCGTCCGCAACTCGGGTGCCATTGCCGTCATCGAAGGCGCGGGGGACCACTGCTGCGAATACATGACGGGCGGCATCGTCGTGGTGCTTGGGCGTACCGGACGCAATTTCGCGGCCGGCATGTCGGGCGGCATCGCCTACGTGCTCGACGACGATAACACGTTCAAGTCGCGCTGCAACATGGCGATGGTCGAGCTCGAGCCCGTTCCCGAGGAAGAGCAGGTCGCCGAGCAAGAATACGGTCACTACAACGATCTGGAGAGCCATGGTCGCGTCGACGTGATGTCCGACCTGACCTCGAAGGACGCCGAACGGCTCCGCATGCTGATCGCAAACCACGCGCGCTACACGGGTTCGAAGCGCGCCGCCGAGATTCTCGCCAACTGGGATAGCTATCGACCGCTGTTCCGCAAAGTGATGCCGGTCGAATACCGCCGCGCGCTCGCCGAGATGGCAAAGGAGAAGGCCGCCACGATGCAGGCCGCGGAATAGGTATGGGTAAGGTCACCGGGTTTCTCGAAATCGAGCGTGAGGATCGCGACTATCAACCGGTCGTGGAACGCGTGAAGCATTGGCACGAATTCGTGCTGCCGCTGCCAGAAAAGGAAATCCGGGACCAGGCCGCGCGCTGCATGGACTGCGGCGTGCCTTATTGCCACGGCACCAGCCGCATCACCGGCGCGCCGACGGGCTGTCCCGTCAACAACCAGATCCCGGACTGGAACGACCTCGTCTATCGCGGCAACTGGGAAGAAGCGGCGCGCAATCTGCATTCGACGAACAACTTCCCGGAAGTGACCGGGCGCATCTGTCCGGCACCGTGCGAAGCATCCTGTACGCTCAACATTGACGAGAACCCGGTCACCATCAAATCGATCGAATGCGAGATCGCCGACCGTGCGATCAAGCAGGGACTCGAGCCTGACAAACCGCAGCGCAAGACCGGCAAGAGGGTCGCGGTCATCGGCTCAGGTCCGGCAGGTCTCGCCTGCGCACAACAATTGGCGCGGGCCGGTCATGACGTGCATGTCTACGAGCGCTGGGCGAAGGCGGGCGGGTTGCTTCGTTACGGCATTCCCGATTTCAAGATGGAGAAGATCCACGTCGATCGCCGTGTCGAGCAGATGCAGGGCGAAGGCGTCACCTTTCACTACAACGCGCATGTCGGGGTCTCCGTCCCGGTGGACAAATTGTACAAGCAGCACGATGCCATTGTGCTCACCGGCGGCAGCGAAACGCCGCGCGACCTGCCCATTCCCGGCCGCGAGCTTGCAGGCATTCATTTCGCGATGGATTTCCTGCCGCAGCAGAACCGGCGCGTGAGCAATGAACCGCAGGTTGGCGGCGAGCCGATCCTCGCGACCGGCAAAAAAGTCATCGTTATCGGCGGTGGTGACACCGGTTCGGACTGCATCGGCACTTCGATCCGCCAGGGCGCGGAGTCGGTCACTAATTTCGAGATCATGCCGCAGCCGCCCGAGCACGAGAATAAAATGCTCACCTGGCCGGATTGGCCGCTCAAGCTGCGCATTTCGTCGAGCCACGAGGAAGGCGTCACGCGCGAGTTCGCCGTGCTGACGCAGAAATTCACTGGCGAGAAAGGCCAGGTGAAGAAACTACATTGCACGCACGTCGACTCGAAGTTCAAGGCAGTGCCCGGCACGGAATTCGAGATCGAGGGCAATCTCGTTCTCCTCGCCATGGGCTTCGTGCATCCGGTGCATGAAGGGATGCTGAAAAACCTCGACGTTGCCCTTGATCAGCGCGGCAACGTGTCCGCCGACACCGTCGCGTACCAAACCTCGATACCGAAGGTCTTTGCGGCGGGCGATATGCGGCGCGGACAGTCGCTGGTCGTGTGGGCGATCCGCGAAGGCCGCCAGGCAGCACATGCGGTCGATAAATTCCTGATGGGTACGACGACGCTGCCGCGCTGATCAAAAGCGGAAAAGTCCGAACGGGCTTCCCCCCGACGGGAAAATGCCCCTAGGGGGACGCGGCACGTCATCGCGGTGCTGTGTGCGCTGCTGCTGCGCCTGGGGCTTCGGCTTGGCAGCCTGAGCGGTCTGGGTCGCCTGGGTTTCTGTTTGCGGCTGTGCACCTTGCGCCGCCTTGCGGCCACTCTGCGCGGCAGCGGGCTTCGGCTCAGGCGTAGACTCGATGCGGAGCGGCTCGGGCGGCCCAGAGGCCAGAGCGCCGCTCGCCGGCACTGCTGCCGCTGGGGGTACCGGCTCGTCATTGTTTCGTTGTAGCATGAAATCGTCGGCACGGCCGGCTGGCGCGGGCAGCGGTTCGCCCTTCACAAGAACGCGCGTCGCAATGGCATCGCCGTGAGGCGAGCTGTTTCCGGCACCGCCGAGCAATTCGTCCGTATTGCCGGGCGCCACAGTAAGCGGCACCACTGGACCGGCGACGGGACGTGCAGCCGGCTTGCCGTCCGGCGTTTCCGGCGCCAGCGGACCTGTCGGCAGGGCAACGGGGGTCGCACGGCTGTTCATGTTGCGGCGAATTTCGCGTTCGACGTAGTGGGCGAGCTTGAGCGCACCGGCCTTCGTGAAGAAGACGCCGTCAGCCGATCGCAGGCGGCGCATCTGGCCTTCGTAGTCCGGTCCGAAATTTGAGTATTTTCCGCCCTCGTCAACGAAGCCGTCCCAGATATCGATGAATACAACCCCTGCGCGCTCCGCGCGCGCGCGGTAAAGATCATTTAGATAGACCGCATCGGCAGTCGATTTGGCGCCGCGGAGCGACGGCAGGCCGACCCAGATGACGGGCACGCCCTTGCTCTTCATCGCGGCGATCGTTTCGTCGATGCGCTTGGAATAGACTTCCGCCCACTGATCCGTACGGAACTCGATTGTGCCACCGGTCTTCTTCGCCGGCTGCGTTTCAGGCTGAGCAGCGGGAGCCTGCTCCTGTTCGTCGACCTGTTCCTTGTTCTGCGCGTCCTTTTCGGCGGTTGGCTTCTCTGCCTGGTCCTTGCTTTTTTTCTTGTCGGCGTCCTTGGGGACATCACGTTCGCGAATGCTCGCGCGATCGCTGACGCCCAGCATCATCACGACGTAGTTGGCTTTCTCCTGCGCGAGGATATCGCGTGCAACACGCCACCAATCGAGATCGCTTTTGGGCTCGTAACGCACCAGCCCCGAGTGGAGCTTGTTTTTCCGGACGACCGCGATTTCCGGAGAATCCGAGAACGCATCTTCGAGTCCGTAGCCAAGCCAATCGGCCATGGCGTCACCCAGGACGACAACTGTCGTCGTTGGCGTGACCGGCTCGGCTTTCGGGTCGGGCTTGCGCGGAGGCGGAGCGCGCGAATTGTCTACCGGCGCCTGCTGCTCGGGGTTCTCGTATCGGTCGCCTCCGCCGAAGAATCCTCCGAAGAATCCGCCGCCGCCGCCCGACCGCTGACGCTGCCGTTGGCCGCCGAAAAACGGAAAGCCCTCGTTGCCAAAGAACTGCGCCTGCGCGGGCGATGGCAGGACAACATCAATGGCGGTGACGCCGGCGAAACCCGCAGCCGCCAAAAGGGCCGCTCCGACGACACAGCGCGAAACCTTGTATCTGCCAATCATGCCCAGCCCGATGCGCGGTCGCCTGCAGAACGCGCGAACCTCAACGACCCATGGACCAACAGCGCCAGAAAAATGTCAACTCAAAGGTCGACCAAATACCATCGTTAACGCGCGCGCAGTTGATCGAGGACCCCCGCGGACGCGAAACCATCCGGAATCCGACCATTTTTGGCCTGGAAATCGCGAATCGCGCTGCGAGTCCTGAGGCCAAGCAGACCGTCCGGTTCACCCACATCATACCCGTGACGCGCCAGCAACTGCTGGAGTTCCAGGCGCTCCGTGCGCGACAACACACGCTCATACCGCGGCCAATCCTGTAGGAAGGGCCCGCCGCCTCTTAAACGGTCAGCGAGGTGTCCGATTGCCAGCGCATAAGCCTCGGCCGGGTTGTATTTCATGATGACGCTGAAGTTGTTCAGCATCAGGAAGCCCGGTCCCTGCACGCCCGCCGGTACCAGCAGGAAGGCCTGTTCGTCGGGTCGCGGGAACGGCTGTCCGTTCGCGCGCCTGATTCCCTGTCGCTCCCATTCACGAAGGCTCATCGGGCGTGAGTGATCGGCGAGCAGGAAATTAAACGTCGTGGGCACGACAACCTCGTAACCCCAGGTGTTGCCGGTGGCCCAGCCGTCCTTTTTCAGATTATTCGCGGTGGAAGCGAGGATATCCGGAACCGAGTCGACGACATCGCGGTGTCCGTCGCGATCGAAATCCACAGCATATTTCTTGAAGGCCGTCGGCATGAACTGAGTCGGCCCAAAAGCGCCCGCCCAGGACCCGACGAGTCGGTCAGGCCGCACGTCACCGTGCTGAAGGATTTCCAGCGTCGAAAGGAACTCCTCGCGGAAATAATCCTGCCGGCGGCCGATGCATGCGAGCGTCGCGGTGGAACGCAGGACCGAACGTTCGCCGATCAGCGTGCCGTAGTTGGTTTCGACGCCCCAGATGGCCGCGAGGATATGACGATCAACCCCGAAGGCCCGCTCGACCGAGTCGAAAGCGCTGCGATATTTCTCAAGCAGCGCCCGGCCCTCCTCGATGCGCTCGTTCGTGACCAGGATGTCCAGATAGTCCCAGAAGGATTTGGTGAACTCCGGCTGGTTGTCGAGCAGATCCATGATGCGCAGATCGGGCGTCAGCGAGGTGGTGGAATTGTGAAACACGCTTCGCGAAATGCTGCGGCGCGCCGCTGCGGGCCACATCCGGTCGATGCACGTATGAAAGTGTGCCGCCGCGGTGCGGATTGCCTCGGCTGTCATCAGCGGATGACCCGACGCTCCTGATTCTCCGCTCCAGGGCGGGGCCGGTTGTGAGGTCGGCGGCGGAAGTGCGCCGGTCGTAGCGAGAGAACGGTCCTGCGCGCCTTGCCCGAAGGCAATACTGCAGGTGGCCGCCACAAGCCCCACCGCAATGACGATTGGCCGCGCTCTGTGCATCCCGTTCCCGTCTTCGCCCAGTATCGCAAATTTAAGGGTGACCCGATATCATTTCAGCGGGGTTAATGGTCTAATTTTGTTTGATTTGCAGCTGGACCCTGAGCCGGACCCGTGCTTTCTCGGCCTCAACGCATTCACGATTCGCATAGCTAGAAAAGTCCTGCATGACGCGTATTCGTAAAGCCATTTTTCCGGTGGCCGGGCTTGGAACCCGATTTCTGCCGGCGACCAAAGCCATGCCCAAGGAAATGCTGCCGGTGGTGGACCGCCCGTTGATCCAGCACGTGGTGGATGAGGCACGGCAGGCCGGGATCGAGCACTTCATCTTCGTTACCGGCCGGAACAAGAGCGTGATCGAAGACCACTTCGATCGCCAGTTCGAGCTCGAGTTAACCTTGATGGAGCGCGGCAAGAAAACCGAGCTCGCTTCGCTGTCGGAAGATCTGCCTGCGGCAGGAACGGTCAGTTTCACCCGCCAACAGTCACCGCTCGGCCTCGGGCATGCGGTCTGGTGCGCGCGTGAGCTCGTCGGTCATGAACCTTTTGCGCTGCTTCTGCCGGACGTGCTTGTGCAGCACGGCCGCGGTTGTCTTGCGCAGATGATCGATGCCGCGAATGGGCTGGCCAGCAACGCCAACATCCTCGCTGTCGAGAAGGTGCCAAAGGAGCGCATACATATGTATGGAGTCGTCGGCATCGGCGAACGGAAGGGCAAGGCCTTCGCAATCACCAAAATGGTCGAGAAGCCGAAAGCGAGTGAAGCACCATCCGAACTGACGATCACCGGCCGCTACATCCTGCAACCGCAGATCTTCGAACTACTGGAAAAACAGGCCGCCGGCGCGGGCGGCGAAATCCAGCTCACCGACGCCATGCTGGCGCTGTCAGGCTCGCAGCCGTTTTACGGTCTGGAATTCGAAGGCCGCAGCTTCGACTGCGGTTCGAAGATCGGTTTCCTCGCGGCCAACGCCGCCTATGGGCTGGAACGCGCCGACATCGCCCCCGAGCTGCGCACCGAATTGCGCCGTCTGCTCGGCGACAAGTGATCAGGATTTACTGATCAGCCAACCCTTCAGCTCGCGCATGACGATGTCGCGGATCACCGCCATGCCACCGGGCGTATCGTTCAGGCAAGGAATGGCGGCGAAATTTTCACCGCCGGCATGGCGGAAAATCTCGGCATTTTCCATCGCGATCTCTTCAAGCGTCTCGAGGCAGTCCGACGCAAATCCGGGCGTAACGACGGCGATATTCTTCACGCCCCGCTCGGCCAAGGATTTTACGGTCGCATCGGTATAGGGCTTGATCCATTCGGCCGTGCCGAAGCGCGACTGGAAGGTCATGATCAGCCGCTCTTCGTCGAGCTTGAACTTCTTGCGCAGAAGCATCGTTGTTTCCATACAATGCTGGAGATAGGGATCGCCCCTCTCGACGTACTCTTCCGGCATGCCGTGGTAGGAAGCGATGATCACTTCCGGCTTGAAGTTCAATTTCGCCACCGCCGCGTTGAGCGAATTTGCCAGCGCCTCGATATAGACAGGCTCGGCATAATACGACGCAGCGACCCGCAATGTCGGCTGAAAGCGCATCGTGCTGAGCGAGCGGAACGCCTCGTCGCAGACTGTCGCGGTGGTCGCGGCCGCATATTGCGGATAGAGCGGTACGATGAGAATCCGCCCACAATCCTGCGCCGCCAATGCCTCAAGGCGCGATCGGATCGACGGATTGCCGTAACGCATGGCCCAGTCGACGCGCACATGCCTGTCGACCTTGTCCATGATTTCCTCGAGCTTGTCGGACTGCGAGCGCGTGATCGTCTTGAGCGGCGATTCGTTGCGCTCCTTATTCCAGATCTTGTCGTAGTCACGTCCCTTGCGGCCGGGCCGCACCGTCAGGATGACAAGATTGAGCACCAGCCACCATTTGAGCCGATTTTCCTCGATGACCCGGCGATCGGAGAGAAACTCTTTTAGGTAACGCCGCATGGCCCAGTAGCCGGTCGAGTCTGGCGTGCCGAGATTGACCAGCAGCACCCCAATGCGACCGGTGGCCGGAACTGTGTCCGGACTCATAGTTTGCGCTCATCGGCGATGATCTTGCCGTCGGTCGGCAACGATCCGGGCGCGACCAGTTTCACGGTGCCTTTGAGTTTGGTGACCGACTGCAGGCTGGCGGCAATTGCACTTTCCAGCCCCGCATCCGATGCCGAACTTTCGGCGAGCAAGGTCATCGTGTCCTGTTCGCCTTCCCGGCCGACCACAAGACGCAGGCGTTTGAGTTCAGGATGGCGTCCAGCGATCTCGGCAACCTGCTTTGGGTGCACGAACATGCCTTTAATTTTGGCGGTCTGGTCGGCGCGGCCGATCCAGCCCTTGATGCGCGCATTGGTGCGACCGCATGCAGACACACCCGCCATCAGTGCGGAAAGGTCGCCGGTGCCGAGCCGGATCATCGGATAGTCCGGATTAAAGGACGTCACGACGACTTCACCAACCTCGCCATCAGGCACAGGATCGCCCGTGCCGGGACGGACAATTTCGACAATCACGCTTTCGTTGACAATCATGCCTTGCGGCGGCTCGCTTTCATAAGCGATGACGCCGAGCTCAGCCGTCGCATAGCATTGCAGGACGGCAACCCCGCGGCGGCCGAGTTCTTCGCGCAGCGAGGCCGGAAGCGCGGCTGCCGAAACAAGCCCCCGCTTGATCGATGATGCGTCCTTGCCGGATTTTACGGCAGTATCGAGGATGATCTTCAGAAAGTCGGGAGTGCCAACGTAACCGGACGGCCGGTAGTGCGCGATGGCCTCAAGCTGCTGCTCGGTGTTACCGACGCCACCGGGAATGATCGCGCAGCCGAGGGCGCGCGCCCCCGATTCAAGAATAAACCCGCCGGGCGTGAGGTGATAGGCGAAGGAATTGTGCACGATATCGCCGGCGCGAAATCCCGCGGCGAACAGAGCTCGCGCCGAGCCGTACCAGTCCTTCCCCTCGCCTTCGGGTTCGAAGATCGGGCCGGGGGACATCAGCAGACGCCGGACCTTGCCCGGCACGGTGACATTGAGACCGCCGAACGGCGGGTTTTGCTTCTGCAGCGTCGAGATATCCGATTTGTGCAGGACCGGCAGCTTCGCCAGCGCGGCGCGCGAGATCACCGATTTCGGATCAACGCCCGCGAGATGCTTCGACCAACCGGGAGCACTCATGGCGCGGGCAATCGTCGCACCCAGGCGTGCGAATTGCTCGCGCTCGCGCACGGCGGCATCCCGGGTTTCCAGAGCGTCGTAATATTCCGGCATGGCCTAGGCCAGCCACCTCTTGCGACGGCGGTAGTGCTTGCCCTCGCGGAATGATTTGCGCCGGCCTTCGGAAATACCGAGGTAGAATTCCTTGACGTCCTCGTTTTCAGCGAGCGTTTCCGCTTCACCGTCCATCACGACTCGGCCATTTTCGAGGATGTAGCCGTAGCGCGCAAAGCGCAGCGCCATGTGCGTGTTCTGCTCGGCCAACAGGAACGAGACGCCTTCCTTTTCATTGAGATCCTTCACGATCTCGAAGATTTCCTCGACGATCTGCGGCGCCAGACCCATCGACGGTTCGTCGAGCAAAATCATCTTCGGACGCGACATCAGCGCGCGGCCGATTGCGCACATTTGCTGCTCGCCCCCGGACGTGTAGCCCGCAAGCGAATTTTTTCGCTCGCCGAGCTTGGGGAAATAGGAATAGACCAAATCCACATCACGCTTGATTGCCGCCTTGCCGTCGCGCCGGGTGAACGCGCCCGTGAGCAGATTCTCCTCGATGGTGAGGTGACCAAAGCAATGCCGTCCTTCCATCACCTGAATACAGCCCCGCCGCACCAGTTCGTTTGGGGAAAGGTCCTGGACCTGGCCCCCTTCGAACACGATCGAGCCCTTGGTTACATCGCCACGCTCAGCGTGGAGCAGATTGGAAATCGCTTTCAGGGTCGTGGTCTTGCCGGCGCCATTGGCGCCAAGCAGGGCAACGATCCCACCCCTCGGCACGTCTAGGGAAACCCCCTTGAGCACAAGGATGACGTGGTCGTAGATCACCTCGATATTATTCACCGAGAGGATAATCTCGCTTTGCGTGTTGGTCGCCGGATTTTGCTCGACGGCGGACATGGCCATCACTCCGGAACAGAGGAAGCCTCTCCCCAACAGGGGGAGAGGCTCGGTTGTCAGCACATCAAGTTACGATGACTTGTCGCAAGCTTCGGTACGCTTGGGCCATCCAGCGTTCTTTTCGACATATTCCTTGGCCGCTTCTTCCAGCATCGGCCGCACCTTGTCCCTCATGGGCTGGATCCAATCGGAGACCTTGACCCATTTGGCGCCGTCCCATTGTTGCATGTAAGCGGGCGCGTGGCCGTTGTGATCGGTGCAGTTTACGCCCGCGATCGGCGCCCCAAAGCCGGGCAAGCCGAGTTCTTTCCAGCGCGCTTCGCTGATGTTGAGCGTCTCGAGGCCGCGCCGGACGTCCTCGCCGGTTACGACCTTCTTGCCCGACAGCCTCTGCGCGTTGCGGATTGCCTCGGCGACCAGAACGGAGTTGTAGACGCCGCGGTTGTAGAAATTCTCGGCGAACTTGTCCTTCTCGACCTGGCTCTTGCCCTTGTCCACGACGTATTTCTTGATGTCCTGGAGGGCGGGATAGTTCGGCCCGAGTCCGTTGAAGTTGAGCGTGAGGTAGCCTTTGGCTTCCTGCCCGCCGCCACGTCCATCATCATCACTGCCTGACCACCAGATTCCGATGAAATGGTCCATCGGGTATCCATTCTCCGCGGCGCGCTTGACTGCCGTCGGGTTCATGGCGCCCCAGCCCCACATGATCATCCACGTCGGGCGATCGCGGCGGACCGCCAGCCACTGGGCTGACTGGTCCTGCATTTCCTTGCCGGCGACAGAGTACTCCTTCACCGTGAAGCCATAGTCCTTGGCAAATTGCTGCAGCAGCGGGAGTGGCTCGCGGCCATAGGGGCTTTCCAGGAAAATAAAGCCGATGGTCTTTCCTTTGAGCCTGTCGAGGCCACCCTCCTTGCCGCCAATGTAGCGCATGACTATCGACAAACCGTCCCAATAGGTGGCCGGCGGATTGAACACCCATGGAAAGTCGTTGCCGACTGCGGAGGCTGACAAGCCATAGGCCATCGACAGGATCGGGATCTTATCGACTGCCGCCTTCGGGATGATTTGCAGCGTGATGCCGGTCGAATACGGATTCACCACGGCCGGTTTCTTGCCCTTGATCGATTCCCAGCACTCAACACCCTTCTTGGTGTCGTAGCCGGTTTCGCACTCCTCAATGTTTAGCTTTACGCCGCCAATCCCGCCATCGCGCTCGTTGAGCATGGCCAAATAGTCGTTCATGCCGTTGGCGATCGGAATTCCTGAGCCCGCATACGGCCCTGTACGGTAGGTCAGCAACGGTACATAAATTGAATCCTGCGCCGGCGCCTGGCTTGTGAGTACGGCGGCTCCAACCACGCTCGCACAGGTCACAGCGACCAAAAATTGTCTTGCCTTCATCGCGTTCCTCCCTTCGTTCACTCCCGGCGGCGCACGTCTGGTTATCCATCTCGCCTGGTCCGACTAGCCGGAAGACGATTTTCAGAGCCATGGCTGCGCCATGGTCGGAAACTGGGTCCATCTTGCACCATCAATAAGGAAACGGCCACACCCTCAGTTTTTGCTTGACTATTTGCCACAGGCGGGCAAGTCCCGCGGGCTCCACGATAAGAAAGAACACGATTAGGGCGCCGGTAATCATGAACGTCAGGTGCTCGACCGTCGCGGCGTGCAAAGGCAGGCCGAGCTGCGGAGGCACGAAACGCAGAATGATCGGCAAAATGTAGATCAAAGCCGACCCGAGGAAGGAGCCCAATAAGCTCCCGAGTCCTCCTATAATGATCATGAACAAGACCGTGAAACTCTCATTAATCGAGAACACAGTGGACTCGGCGCCCCCGTACCAGAGGAAGACCAACAGTGCGCCTGCAACTCCGCAGTAAAATGAAGACACAGCGAAGGCGAGCAATTTGGTCGGGAGCAGGCGGATCCCCATCAGCTCAGCGGCAATATCCATGTCGCGTACTGCCATCCACATCCGCCCGATGCGGCCGCGGACGATATTCGAGGCCATCCACGTCATGATCACGACGAATGTCAGCACGATCACGTAACGCGTCCCCGCGGTGGCGCGGGGGCCGGTGACGATAATGCCGAAAAGCTCGCGTTGCGGGACCTCTATCGCCGCGGATACATTGTAGTTGTAGAGCCATGGGATCCGGATGAAGCACCATTCCAGAAAAAACTGTGCGGCGAGTGTCGCAATCGCAAGATAAAACCCTTTGATGCGCAGGGATGGCAGGCCGAACACAACGCCCACGGCAGCAGAGACGAATCCGGATGCGATTACCCAGATAATGATGTTCACATTTGGGAAGACGGTGGTCAGCTTGTAACAGGCGTAGGCTCCGACCCCCATGAAGGCGCCAGTGCCGAGAGAGAGAAGACCCGTGTAGCCCGTGAGCAAATTAAGTCCGATCGCCGCAAGCGAGAAAATAAGGAATGGGGTCATTATCGCGTTGATGAAGAAGTCGTTGCCGGTAAGGGGAATGACGACGAAGGCAATGAAGAGAATGATGATGATTCCGATTCGATCTTGCAGAATCGGGAAAATCGCCTGGTCCGTGGCGTAGTTGGTCTTGAACTGGCCCGCCTCGCGGTAAAGCATCGTCTCTTACACCCGTTCGATGATGCGTTCGCCAAACAAGCCTTGCGGGCGGAACAGCAGGAACACCAGCGCAAGCACAAAGGCGAACCAGGAATCGGTGCCGCCACCGATCAAAGGCCCCCAATAGAATTCCCACAGCTTCTCCCCGACGCCGATGATCAGACCGCCAACGATGGCACCAGGAATTGAAGTTAATCCACCGAGAATAAGAACCGGCAATGCCTTGAGCGCGATCACGTCAAGCGCAAAGGAGACGTCTGAACGCGCGCCCCACATGATGCCTGTAACCAACGCCACAAGGCCTGCGGCAAACCAGACGATTACCCAAATCTGCTCGAGCGAAATGCCGACCGACAGAGCAGCCGAATGGCTGTCCGCGACCGCACGCAGCGCCCGTCCGATTCTCGTTTTGGAGAAGAAAACTGCCAGCCCCGCCACCATGATTGAGGCAATGACGGCGGCGGCGATGTCGAGCTTCTGCAAAGAAACGACGCCCCCTAGGGCTTTGTAAGTGATCGTGCCTTTCGGCAGGTAGAGCTGCTCGGTGATCATCACCTTCGGGTCGCCACCGAAAACGAATTCACCGAAGCCGATAAGAAAGTAGGTCAGGCCGAATGTCGCCATGAACAAAATGATATCCGGCTGATTGATCAGCGGCCGCAGGACGATTCGCTCCACGGCAAAGGCAAGCGCGAACATCACCGCGATGGTAAGCCCGAGCGCCAGAAAGGCAGGGACGCCGGCGTTATACAGCCCAACCAGCGTGAGCGCCGCAAAGACCACCATGATGCCCTGCGCGAAATTGAATACTCCCGACGCCTTGAAAATCAACACGAAACCGAGGGCGATCAACGCGTAAAGCATGCCGCCGACCACGCCTTCCCACAACGTTTGCACGAACAGATCGGGTGCAGTGCCCATCTGCACAAAGGGATCGAGGAAGATTTTGTACAGGATGTCCATGCGTCCTCAGTGTGCCACGCCGAGATAAGCGCCGATAACGGCCTGGTTCCTTTTGACCTCGTCGGGCGTGCCGTCCGCGATCTTGATGCCGTGATCAAGCACCACCACGCGATCCGACAGGTCCATCACCACGCCCATGTCGTGCTCGATCAGTGCGATCGTGGTGCCATAGTGATCGTTCACGTCGAGCACGAAACGCGACATGTCCTCCTTTTCTTCGAGGTTCATCCCGGCCATCGGTTCGTCGAGCAGAAGAAGCTCCGGCTCCATCGCCAGCGCGCGGCCGAGCTCAACGCGTTTCTGCAGCCCATAAGGCAGCCGGCCGACCGGGACGCGACGGATCTCCTGGATCTTCAGGAAATCGATGATTTCCTCGACGTGTTCCCTGTGCTCGACCTCTTCCCGCAGGGCCGGACCGTAGCGCAGCAGTTGCCAGAAGAAGCTGGCATGCATCTTGAGCGTGCGACCGGCCATGATGTTGTCGAGGGCAGTCATGCCGCGGAACAGCGCCACGTTCTGGAACGTGCGCGCGATGCCACCATAGGCGGCGTCGTGCGGACGCATCTTCGCCCGTGTCTGCCCCTTGAATGTGATCCGGCCTTCTTGCGGCTGGTAGAAGCCGTTGATCACGTTGAGCATCGAGGTCTTGCCCGCGCCGTTCGGGCCGATGATCGCGCGGATTTCCCCTTTGCGGATGTCGAACGAGACGTCGCTGACGGCCCGCACGCCGCCGAAGGACAGCGACACGTTCTCGACTGATAGAAGCACATCGCCGACCGCAACGTCCGGTCCGCCCGCGGCTCTCATGCCGCCTTCCCCATGGCGGGGGCGGGATCGGTCTTCATGTCGCGGATCTTCACGCGCGCGCTGATGGTGCCCTTGCGGCCATCCTCGAAAGTCACCTCGGTCGAAATGTCGGCCTCGCTCGATCCGTCGTAAAGGGCCTTGATCAGCGGCGAATAGCGGTCCGCGATGAAGCCGCGGCGAACTTTCAGCGTGCGTGTGATTTCGCCGTCGTCAGGATCAAGCTCCTTGTGCAGGATCAGAAATCGCTTGATCTGCGCCCCGGCCATGACCTTGTCGGCGGCCAGCGAGTGGTTCACCTCGGCGACATGCTTTTCAAGCATGTCGTAGACGAGCGGATGGCCGGCGAGTTCCTGGTACGAAGCGTAGACAACGTTGTTTCGCTCGGCCCAGCTCCCGACCGCGGTGAGATCGATGTTGAGCATGACGGTTACAAAATCGTGTTTGTCGCCGATCGCCACCGCTTCCCGAATGTTAGGATAGAACTTGAGTTTGTTCTCGATATATTTCGGCGGGAATATTGTCCCGTCGGTGAGTTTCCCCACATCTCTGGTGCGGTCGATGATCTTCAGATGGCCGGTCTTCTCGTCGAAAAACCCCGCATCGCCGGTTTTGACATAGCCGTCGGGTGTCATCACTTCCGCCGTCTTGGCGTCGTCCTTGAAATAGCCGGAGAACATCCCCGGCGATTTGAACTGCACCTCACCATCTTCGGAAATACGAACGTCCACGTTGGGACAGACAGCGCCGACGGTGTCGCAATAGATTTCGCCGTCCGGCTGGGCCGTCAGGTAGAGGAAGGCTTCGGTCTGCCCGTAGAGTTGCTTCAGGTTCAGACCGATCGAACGGTAGAAACTGAAGAGGTCCGGCCCGACGGCCTCGCCGGCGGTGTATGCGACACGCACGCGTGAAAAGCCGAGTACATTCTTCAGCGGCCCATAAACAAAGACGTTGCCAATCACGTAGAGCAGACGCCCGGACAGCGGAACAGATTCGCCGTTCAGGATGCGCTCGCCATAGCGGCGCGCCACGTCGATAAAATAGTGAAACATTTTGCGCTTGATGACACCTGCGTCTTCCATGCGGATCATCACGCGGGTCAGCAGCAATTCGAGTGTGCGCGGCGGCGCGAAGTAGAAACTCGGCCCGATCTCGCGCAGGTCGGCCATGGCGGTGTCGGGGCTTTCCGGACAGGCGGTGCAGAACCCGGCCACGAGGCCCTGCGCGTAATTGAGGTAATGGTCACCGACCCAGGCGAGCGGCAGATAGGCTAGCGCCACGTCCGTTTCCGTCAGCTTGTCGAAGGTTACCGTGTCGGATGCCGCCTTGATCGAGCGTTCGCCGGTGAGGACGACACCCTTCGAGGTGCCGGTCGTGCCGGATGTATAGAGAATAATCGAGGGATCGGACCCTTTGCCGGCTGCGATCTCCTCGTCGAGCCAGGCGGCCACCGAAGGATCTGCGAGAGCTTTGCGGCCGTCCGCAATCACATCCTCCATCGCGCGCAGCTTTTTGTGGTCGTAATCGCGCAGGCCGCGCTTTTCGTCGTAGACCATCATCTCGAGCCTGGGGACGCGGCTCATCACCGACTGAATCTTGTCGACCTGCTCCTGGTCCTCGACCGCGGCAAAGCGCACGTCGGCGTGCGCAAGCACGAAGGCCAGTTCGTCGGCCACCGCATCGGCATAGACGGGCACCGGAATTGCGCCCAACATCTGCGCGGCCATCACCGACCAATAAAGTCTCGGCCGATTGCCGCCGACGATCGCAACGGTCTCGCCGCGCTTAACGCCGAGATTGTGCAGGCCGACCGCATAGGCGCGCACGATCTCGAGCACTTCGCGCCACGTCCAGGTCTGCCAGATGCCAAGGTCCTTGTGTCGCATGGCCGGACGCGACCCATAAAGCTGGGCGTTCCGGATCAGCACCTTAGGAAACGTGTCCGCGCCAGCGGCGGCATTCGGCGCCACAGCCCAGTCCTCCCGTGCGGCCACGCCCGAGCAAGCGTGGCAAAAACCCCTCGCCGTCTGTCTTTGACGATCTTGTTGTCTCGATATGAAAACACCGCCCGAAGGCGGTCAAGTATCAGATGCTATCTAATTGGTAATAACGCAGCCGACCGCTATTCAGCGGCCCTAAGGAAGGTTGTCGCGCCGGCGCGGAATTGGTCAAGGAGCGTGGCTTCTTCGGCCTTGGCGGCGGCCAGATGCCGCTGTTTGACGGGTCCATACCCCCGGATTTTTTCCGGGACCATCGCAAGCGCCACCGCAAGCTGATGGTTGTTTGGGGTCAGCTGTTCAACGAATTCGCCCAGCAGTTTCTCATAGTCGGCGACAAGCCGCCGTTCGGTTTTACGCTCTGCCGTGTAGCCGAAAGGATCGAACACGGTCCCGCGCAGGAATTTGAGTTTCGCCAGCACGGCGAAGAGCTTCAGAATCCACGGACCGAACGATATTTTCTTCGGCTCGCCGGTAACCGGATTGCGTCGCGCCAGCAAAGGCGGCGCCAGATGAAATTCATACCGCAGCGTTTCGCCGTCGAAAGTCGACCTCACGCGATCGAGGAACGATGTGTCGGTGTAAAGGCGCGCGACTTCGTATTCGTCTTTGTACGCCATCAGCTTGAACAGATAGCGCGCGACCGCTTCGGCGAGGCCACAACGGCCGGGCGCTTTCTCCGCCTCCACCGTGCGGATCTTCTCGACCCAGTTGCGATACCGCCGTGCATAAGCGGCGTTCTGATAGGCGGTCAGGAATTCGATGCGACGGTCGACCGTCTCGGCGAAAGACTGCGACAGCTTGAGCGCGTCGTTGACTGCTTCCGGTTGCGGCTTCATCAGCGCCTTGATCGTAGCCGGATCGGCCGCGGCTCGACGCCCATAACGGAAGGCAGCGAGATTCATCGCAACTTCCTCGCCGTTCAGTTCAATCGCCTTCTCGATCGACTCGGCCGAGAGCGGCAGCGCGCCGATCTGATAGCAGTAGCCGATCATCAGCATGTTGCCGCCAATCGAGCGACCGAGCAGTTCGGTTGCGATCTTTGTCGCATCCACGACATGGCGAAGGTCATGCCCGGCGGCTGTAGCAATGGCGCGCTTGATGCGTTCGAGCGGCAACGAGAAATCGGCGTTACGCGTGAAATCGCCTGGCATGTATTCGAAGCTGTTGATGACAACGTTCGTGCCGGGCTTGAAGGCGCTGAGGACCTTCTTGCTGCCCGCGACGACAACGTCGCCACCGATCACGAGATCGGCGCCACCGGCAGCCACGCGGATGGCGTGAATGTCTCCCGGCTTGTTCGCGATACGGATGTGGCTGTAGACCGCACCACCTTTCTGCGCGAGGCCGGCCATATCGATGACGCCCACGCCCTTGCCTTCAAGATGCGCGGCCATCCCGAGGATTCCGCCGATGGTGACGACGCCGCTCCCGCCGATTCCGGTGACAATGATGCTGTAAGGATGATTGATCAAAGGCACGGACGGTGCCGGCAAGGCCGGCCAATTTTCCGGCTCAGCGGTGCGCTCGCCCGCCTTCAATCTCGCCCCATGCACAGTGACAAATGACGGGCAGAAGCCATTCAGGCAAGAGTAATCCTTGTTGCAGCTCGACTGGTCGATGGTGCGCTTGCGGCCCCATTCAGTTTCGAGCGGCTGCACCGACACGCAATTCGACTTCACGCCGCAGTCGCCGCAGCCTTCGCAGACGAGATCGTTGATGACGACGCGCTTTTCCGGGTCCGGGAACGTGCCGCGCTTGCGGCGGCGACGCTTCTCGGCAGCACAGGTCTGGTCATAAATAAGAACGCTCACGCCCGGGACCGTCGCGAGCTCACGCTGAACGGTGTCGAGCTCGTCCCGGTGATGCACGGTCAGTCCGCGCGGCCATTCTGTATTGTCTGCGTATTTCCAAGGCTCGTCGGTCACGACGACAACCTGCTTCGCCCCTTCGGCGGCAACCTGGGCGGCAATCTGAGGCACCGTCAGGCCTCCGTCGTTCGCCTGGCCACCGGTCATGGCGACGGCGTCGTTGAACAGGATCTTGTAGGTCATCGTCACCCCGGAGGCGATCGCAGCGCGGATCGCCAGGTAGCCGGAGTGGTTGTAGGTGCCGTCGCCGAGATTCTGGAAAACGTGATCGCGCTTCGAGAAGGGCGCTTCGCCGATCCAGTTGGCGCCCTCGCCGCCCATCTGCGTATAGCCGAGCGTCTTGCGGTCCATCCATTGCGCCATGTAATGGCAGCCGATGCCGGCATAGGCGCGGCTGCCTTCAGGCACGCGGGTGGACGTGTTGTGCGGACAGCCCGAGCAGAAATAAGGAATGCGCTGGGCGACGTCTGCGGTCTCGGCGAGCGCGCGTTGCGCGGACTTCAGCCGCGCCACGTTGGCCGCAAGCTCGTCGTTGGCGCCGTAGCGCAGCAGCCGCTCGCCGATGCAGATCGCGATGTCGTTCGGGTCGAGCGCGCCTTTGACCGGGAACAGCCAGTCGCCCTGTTCGTCTTTCTTGCCGATGCAGACAGGCTGATTGGCCGTGCCGTAAAGCTCTTCGCGCACCTGCACTTCGATCAGCGAACGCTTTTCTTCGACGACGATGATGAGATCGAGGCCTTGCGCGAATTCGGCGAGTTCCTGACGACCGATCGGCCAGACGCAAGCGATCTTGAACAGGCGCAAGCCGAGATCGTTGCACTTGATTTCGTCGATCCCGAGCTCATCGAACGCTTGTCGTACGTCGAGATAGGCTTTGCCGGTCGTGATGACGCCGATCTTCGGCGCCCGGCCGCCCGTCGTGATGATCCGGTTGAGCTTGTTGGCGCGCACGAAGGCGAGCATGGCGTCGCGCTTGAAATCATGCAGGCGCGCTTCCTGGCCGAGAAACGTATCGGTCAGGCGAATGTTCAGGCCGCCTGGCGGCATGCGGAAGTCTTCGGGCGTAACGATTTTGATGCGATCGAGACTAGCATCGACTACGCCTGTCGACTCGACCGTCTCGTGCATGCATTTGAGCGCTGCCCAGGCGCCGCTGAAACGCGACATCGCCCAGCCGTAGAGTGCGTAGTCGGCAAACTCCTGCACGCCGGCCGGATTGAGGATCGGCATCATCACGTCGACGAAATGGAACTCCGACTGATGCGCGGTGGTCGATGACTCGGCGGTGTGGTCATCGCCCATCAATGCGATGACGCCGCCATGCTTCGATGACCCCGCAAGGTTTGCGTGCCGGAAGGCATCGCCGGTGCGATCGACGCCGGGACCTTTGCCGTACCACATACCGAATACGCCATTGAACTTGCCTTCGCCGCGCAGTTCGGCCTGTTGGGTTCCCCACAGCGCGGTAGCGGCGAGCTCTTCGTTGATGCCCGGCTGAAACTTGATGTCGGACGCAGCAAGCCGGTGTGCGGCGCGGATGAATTGCTGATCGAGACCGCCGAGCGGCGATCCGCGGTAGCCCGTGACGAAACCCGCGGTATTCAGGCTGGCTCGACGATCGAGCTCCTTCTGCATCAGGCAGGCACGGATCAACGCCTGATACCCCGTCACGAATATGTGCGACTGGGAAAGGTCGTATTTATCCTCGAGGCTGACCGGTCGAAGCGGCATGGATTGCCTTGTCACGCGGCGTACGGGGGCGCCAGTCCCACTCATATAGGCTTGCCTCGCACGACGCAAAGCGTCGGATCCGAGATAAAGGCTATACCGCAGGGACTTCCGGTCAATTTCGTAGTTGACGCGCGATCTAGAAGGAAATTTCCGCGAAAGCCCTCCGCGCGCAGTTTGGCGCAATGCAACAGACAGAGCAGACCCACACCGATGTGGGTGGTCAAATTCTGTGCGGCCTGCCAGAAGGGTGGCGCCGGAACTTCATAATGCTGCAATCCCCGCCCTCCTCGATCGAGACCAAGGCATCCTGGGCTGTCGCCACCGTGGCGCTGGTCACGATGCTGATGGCATTCGGCGCTGCGTGGATCACGGCGGTCGCACTTAAGGACATCGCCGCCGAGGTGGACGGCGTGCGCTCGATCCCGGCGCTGGCCAGCGCTCTCGCCTGGCTGGGCTCGGGCTTTGGCGGCATCCTGATGGGACGCATCGCCGACAAGGTCGGCACACGGTGGACCGTTATCTTCGGCGCACTGATGATCGGCCTCGGCCTGACGATCTCGACGTTCGGGCCGGCCTGGCCGCTCTGGATCGGCCATGGGCTTTTCATCGGCCTGACCGGCCTCGGCGGCATTAACGCGCCGATGTACATCTACGTCAGCCGCTGGTTCGATCGCCGGCGCGGTTCAGCCTTGGCGTTGATCTCGAGCGGCAGCTATCTTGCCGGTGCAATGTGGCCGCCCGTCTTCGAGCGCGCCATCGCGAGCCTGGGCTGGCGCGAGACAATGCTCTGGTACGCGCTCACCGAAATTGTCGTGATCATCCCGCTGGCGCTGATTTATTTCCAGGCGCCTCCAGAGCTCCCGCTGCCAGCGGCGCCGTCTGATTCCGCTGCTGGAAAGGCCCGCGTGCTGGGATGGTCGCCGAACGTGGTGTTCGGCGTCATGTGCGTCGCTGCGGTCCTGTGCTGCGTTCCGATGGCAATGCCGCAAGGTCACCTGGTCGCGTTCTGCAGTGACCTTGGCATCAGCGGCTCCATAGGTGCGCTGATGTTGTCGGTCCTGCTGGGCACAGCATTTTTGAGCCGGCAGATCTGGGGCGCCATCTCCGACCGTATCGGCGGCCTCGCTACTGTATTGATCGGCTCGGCGTGGCAGGCCGCATCGATGACCGCGTTTCTCTTCACCCAAAGTGAGGCCGGCCTGTTTACGGTCGCTGCTGCCTTCGGACTCGGATTTTCCGGAATCATTCCGGCCTACGTGCTCGCACTTCGCGAATTGTTTCCCGCTTCCGAAGCGTCGTGGCGCATTCCCACGTTACTTCTGTTCAGCGGCGCTGGAATGGCGCTTGGCGGCTGGCTCGCAGGACTGCTGTACGACCACTTTGCCTACTATGCGCCGGCGTTCGCGACCGGCATCGGCGCCAACATTCTCAATTTACTCTTGGTCGGAATTCTGGTCGGGCGGCAGCGCTTGCGCCTCACGCCCGCGATGGGCTGATCAGCCAGACAACGGCCAGGACGCCAAACGCCACGAACGCGGTACCAGGCGCGGCCCACGATGCCGAAGCCGCGAGCGCGGACGTTGCCGCCCATGCAATACACAGAAAGCGATCAGTTCGCACAAGAAAGGCGGCAAGCCGCAACAACTTGCCGCCACTCTCATCCGTTCGCAGTGAGACTGGGGAGTCGAAGGCGAACGGCTGTCAGAATTCGATCAGCCCCGCGTAACGACTGGAGGCGGAGCCTTACCTTTTCCCAACGGTGCTTTGCCAACGCATCCACTGACGCCAATGGCAAGAACAATTGAGCAAACTGCAATCAGGAATTTTTTCATGGGGCCCCCTTTTGAAACAATTAGCCCGAGGCTTTTTTTACTACCGGCAAACCCCCTTGTGGTTGTATTTCGGCAACATACTCACAGCTTCGACGATATTTGCGGGTGGTGTTTGAGAATTTTCGGCTGAAAATGCGAGGTAAGGGAACTGCTTCCGGGCCCAGTTACCCCACCCCCACCCCCGGCGCCACTGAGCGGCTTCGGTACAACCCTCAACGCCATGCACTGTTGGCACTTTACTCGGGACATTCAAACCCAACGAGGCAGCGGTCGTTATCACGAAGGCCGTCATTATGTTCGATGGTGCTTCGACGGTCCCGAAGATGCGAAGGTATTTCAAGCCGGGTTTGGCGGTGCGCTAATTAGGCTGTGAGAGGGCTCACCATTCTTTCCGCAAGCACATATGTGCGGGCACTAACTTCCTAGTAGGACCTCCGTGGTAGTTGCTCAATCCCACCGCTAAGGAGACCACTATGACCCTTACCCCCGCACATATCTCCCCGATTATCGCCCTCGCCGCTGGCATCTTGATCCTAATTATGCCGAAGGCGCTAAACTACATCATTGCCATCTACCTTATCGTGGTCGGGGTTATAGGGCTGAACGGAATCTATCATTTCATCCGCTGAGCCCCTTCGAGCGAAGGTGAAGATCCATACCTTCAGATTTGCATGCAGATTTGAGGAGGGGGTACGCTTTATCCCCGAAAGCGGACATGTGCGGTGCGGTAGGCCCATGTCAGCTAAGGGCCAATAGCGGACATTGTCGAAACGGTTTTTCGAATTTTATTGCAGGCCCGCCTTACGCAATCCATCGAGGAACTTGCTCATCGGGTGGCTTGTGTAAGGCACGTTACGTTCAATCCATGCAACCGACACGCTCGGATGCAGCTGTCGTAGCTGCGACAGTACCGCCCGCGCCTCCTCAATGTCTTATGCCTGGGCCGACACAACCACTCCGCATGATCGGTTGATGCTGACTGTACTTGGCGGTCTAGCTAAGTTTGAACGTGAGTTGATTAGGGCAAACCGACGAAGGACGTAAGCGTGCTCAGGCCCGAGGAGTCCGGTTTGGTCGGAAGCTTACTCTTACGCCACATCAAATCGCTGAGGCTGTACGCCGGAGGGAGGCGGGAGAGGCGTTGGTTGAGATTGGTCGATCTCACAACGTAAGCCATTCGACGATATCAAGGCTTTGAACGTCACGCCACTAAACACAATTAAAAATAATTGCAGGCCTATTCTGTACCCTGCCAAATCTTATCGCGAATATGTCGTCGCCAAGCGCTTTGGTCTTTAAGGGCGGCAGTGATCGTCCGTCGCCAATTGGCAAGATCGCTGGCGTGACCCCCACAAGCCTGCCAATAGTCCTCACAAGCAGATTGAACGGAGGAGTTGTTAGCGCTGGGAACTCTGTCTTTCACCAGCGTAAAGGCTTCGATCACAATCAGGGCACAAGTGACCCTGCCGGGCTTTCTCGGAGCGCCGGGCTTAGTTGAGATAGTTGCGAGGCTCCTATTGCAAAGCTCAACGATATCACTAAGTACGTCTCTTGCTTTCAGCAAGCTTTGGTCGGCATCCATAGGCAAGTCGATTAGTCGCTTTGAAGCTTGACTTAACGTGATCTCAAAGCGTCTAGCGTCCCGCCTAAGCCGTTCAATGTCCCGCTTAACCTCTCTGGGTTTAGTGATGAAGCCAGCGTTGTGAACTTCGGTACGAACTTCCCGTTTAAGCTGCGCTAGCGGAGCCGCCAATCGCGGGTCACCAATCATATTCGCTACGCTGGCAAAGCTTGGTTGCTGAAGAGCCTCCCTTGGATAATCGATTACGTCACTCATCAAAGCCCCCCGCCCTTGTATCTCCCTCACATAATCAAAGCACCAAACTCTGTGACCCCACTGCAACAGTCCAAAAGAATTCGTAACCGCGACCAACCTGGAGGCTGTGAATTACGGTAATGATGTTGGCTCCGTCAGGCCCAACCTAATCGGTTGGGGACGGGAGAGGGATCGGGGGCTGCACTCATCTGACCCGAGAACGGCCCCCGATTTCTTACTGAATAAGATGGTGGCCCCGACCTCGGGACCATTCGGGGACGGGGAGTGAGATCGGGGCCGCGCTCTCTTGGGGATCGAGAGCGCCCATATCTTATCACTCCTCCAAACCTCCGAACGTGAAGACTTTGTAAGACTCATTGCGCGTCCGTCACGACGTTGTCTTGTCGGGCGTAAAAACAGAGTAAATTTGCGGGGTCGTGTGATTGACATGTACTAGACTAACCATTCACCTCACTTTTGACACGGTCACCTACGGTCCAGTGCGATGGAAAATGGACGTGCCCCATTCGTTTTAGCCGTGGTCGCGGCAGTGTTACTGATGCAGCCGCCAAACGCTCATGCGCAACAACGTCCGCCTGTTCCGCAACAGAGCGAACAAGAAAAAGCTAAGATGCAGGAGAAGGCAGCCTCTCGGAAAGAGATCGACGAGGCCTACAAGGCCACGATTAAAAGAATTCCGGACGTCAAACAATCAGTTGATCCTTGGAGCACTATGCGCACGGCTCCTCAGAAATAGGGTCGCTATGTGCTGATGAAAGTCCGGGCTGGATCCCGCACTAGCGGATCAGCGAGAAACCCCAAATCGCCAGCAGCGCAGCTACGACAAGGCCAGCCCACGACACATTCATGGAAATGGAGTGGGGCCCTATCTGCACAGCCCAGCGATTATAAATCCTCCAGCCGTGCATGATTGCCACTATGGCGGGGTCCGTATGAGAGCGCCATTGAAACCGCCCCGTTTATTCACCCAAAGCTCGAAGATCGCCAGTCCTTCAGGCCGCAGGCGCAGCGAAGCCTCTCAATCGTCCGAGGCGAAAGCTTCGTAAGTGCCGCTAAGTCCAATATTCTAATTGCAGCAATGGCGTTAAGCTTTCAGTCAGCCTATGCCTTGGGCACCATTCGAAACATCGCCTCGCCATAAGTCTTGCGGGCCTCGGCAAGAAGCGGCTGCACGGCCGCGACG
>Ga0182040_10000112_pt1 | contig 33926 bp, 36 predicted proteins | sample flu12Cox44000176_FD_125973 | JGI IMG/M metagenome (GOLD analysis project Ga0182040, IMG submission 125973) | Lab enrichment of tropical soil microbial communities from Luquillo Experimental Forest, Puerto Rico - flux8day.12C.oxic.44.000.176 | ecosystem: Environmental > Terrestrial > Soil >... | reverse complement strand
TTCCTGCTTTCCACCAATCAGGAATGCCGCTAGCATCCAAGCAGGATCGCGGTACATCCGGGAAATCCCGGACCCAAGCCGATCTTTCACGCACTTGGATCAAAGGATGATTCCCGGCTGTTCGCAGCAACAGGGAGTTATTGATCATGTGCGACTATAGCCTCCACTTTGTCGCATCGCGTCCAGCACGCGAGGGCGACAAGCTAGTCTCGACCCGATTTCGAACCTCGCCGACACGCGGCTTTGCCGCGATCGGCGAGCCGGACATGGCCGTTTGCCTGCTGCCGGGGACCGAAGTTGCGTTTGAACGAGACGTGGAATGCGCTGCAGCATTCCCATTCATGCGCACTCGCAGTCTCAAACAGAAGGTCGCGCGCTTCCGGCAAGTAAATCCAGAGCAACCTACCAGGCATCACGACGCACTGGAGTTCCCCGATGGGCAGATCGCCTTGGTCACGGACCTGCGCGAGGGTCAGCGCGCCACCGTGCTGCAGCTGCCCGCGACGGAGCGGGCACCGACTGCTGGTGCCGCTTCAATCCAGAAGCTTTCATTCGATCACGCGCTGCTCGATGGAGGTAGACTATGAAGAATACGGATTTCACTGAACAATGGACCGCGATGCAGAAGACGTTTCTGCCAACTTCGGCAATTTCGGCCCCGGTTCGAGACAATGCGCAACGTTTTTGGGAAAACCAGGACAAGGTTTTGGATAGCATGCAGGTGCTTGCCAATACCTGGTTCGAACGGCGCCATACTGGGACTCGTAAAGCGCGTGAAGCCGCAGAGCGCATGTGCGAAACACACACATTCGTCGATCTCATCCAGGCGTATCAGGATTGGGCTGGCGGAGCGTTCGAGCGGATCATGGCCGACGGACTTACTTGTCAGCAACAAATCATGGCGATAACCGGCGCGCTCGCATCGCCGCCATTAGCACCTACGGCAACCGAAAAGGAGGTCGACCTCCGGCGATCCGAGTCGCGTGCCCCGACCCGCTCCAAGACTACGTGATGTCCGCTTAATACCAGAAAGCAGACATTTGGCGCCGCGGTTGGAATGTCCGCTTTGGGCCAAAAGCGGACATCCGCCCACCGCGGTGCCCATTTCCTTGGAGGCCTTAGAAAGACAAATCTACCTCGCGCGATAGCCCTTAGTGGCAGTGCTCGACCTACGTAAAAACCCGGAATGGAGGCCGCGCCGCTTTGGGCACACGATAAAGCTGCTTGAGAGACACCATTCCTAGGGAGGACTGGCAAATGGACATGCTCTCACTCGCTTTCTACGTACTGGTGGTGCTAGTTGTGTTGGCTGCCGGCTGGTTCGTTATGAAGCCGGAGAAAAAATAAGCGACAGAAGCCGCGCCGGTTGGCGATCCCAATTTGGAATTCGGCCCGTCGTTGTGGCGGCGGGTGAGGCTGCTTGCCGCTGAAAAAAGAAAAAGCATTGCGGTCCCCACGATGGTGGACCTCTTTTTGGCGACTCCTTCAAAATTATTTCTCCTCGACCTCTTTGTCCTCCCTTCGCAGCCGCATCGATTGCTCGGCGATTCGAAGGAGTCTTATCGTCGTCGGCTTCGACAACGCCAGTAAATTGATCCAACGCAATGACTGAATGGGCAACTCTGGCAAGCTCCCTTCCAAATCCTGCAATGGAGAGAGCGCCATGATCACCCGCGAAAGCCATCCAAGCCATCCGTTGGTGGAAGCAGCCCTTAAATCCATCGCTGATTGGGTGACCAATTATCGCATTGCCGTCGGCTTCAATGATGAATTTGGCATGTGTGGGCCGGACGAAGTTGCGCGCATGGCCAAAGATATTGGAGTGACCCCAAGCCAACTCCAGGAACTGGTCCGCAAGGGACCCGACAGCGCAAATCTACTGAAGAAAATGTTAGTCGCCCTGCGTGTAGATCCGAAAATCATTGCCGAAATAGACCCGCTGGTCATGCGGGAGATGAAATGGCTGTGCATCACGTGCAACAACAAGAAGCGATGTGCGCATGAACTTGCCAAGGGGACAGCCACCGAACATTTTCACGAGTTTTGTCCGAACGCGGTTTCGGTCGATGAGTTGCTAAATCAGAAAGGCTAACTGCCCGACCATGAGCAAACAGTGCAATCGGGTTGTTCAAGTCAGCCGATTTGGCGATCCCGACGTCATCGAAGTAGTTGACACACCCCTGCCGACGGCGGGCCCAGGCGAGGTGCGAGTCCGCGTGCTCGCTTCGAGTGTCGAGTACACGGACGTGACAATCCGGCGCCACGTCTACGCGCAAACGGCGGCCGTCCGACCACCGTTCGTTCTCGGCTATGATGTCGTTGGGGAAATCGATCAGCTCGGTGATAGCGTGAATGATTTTGAGATTGGCGACCGGGTAGCCGATATGACGGTGGTCGGATCGAACGTTGCCTACCGTACCCTGCGCGCCAGCGACCTAACCCGAGTGCCGGCAGGCGTTGATGCAGCGGAAGCCGCAGCACTGATTTTGAGCTGGACGACCGCCTACCAGCTCCTTCATCGCACCGCACGAGTGCAGAGAGGGCAGCGTATGCTTGTGCAGGGCGCGGCTGGGGCGCTCGGCCAGGCACTGCTGGTGCTTGGCCGAATGGCCGGACTGGAAGTGTGGGGCACCGCACGCAGCACGCACGCTGCGTTAGTCCGTGAGCTCGGTGCAATACCGATCGACTACCAGCGCGAAGACTTCACGCGTGTCTTGCCTGGCGGATTCGATTTCGTCTTCGACGGCGTTGGCGAGGACAGCTACCGTCGCTCTTTTGATGCCCTCAAGCCTGGTGGTCTGCTCTGCGCCTACGGATACTCGGCGGGGGTACAGGCGCAGCGCCACTTGGTTGCCACACTGACGTGGATTACGCGCGTATATCTATGGAGGCGTCTCCTGAGTTGGCTGCCTGGTGGCAAGCGAGTCAGCATCTTTTCGATCAATTTGATGCGGGCGCGACATCCCAACTGGTTCCAGCAAGACCTTGCGCAATTGTTCGGCCTGCTGGCGGCCGGCACCATCCATCCCCGTGTCACCAAAAGGATCTCGTTCGACGAGGTCGCCGATGCGCACCGCCGTCTCGAGGCAGGCAGTCTCGATGGCAGACTCGTTCTGTGCCCGGATGTCCCGCTCGCGCGATCAGGATGACGCCGTACTTCGCTCGCACGTCCGCTTTGGCCAGTAGCGGACATTACTCGATCACCTCGTCGGCGATCAGCAGAACATGCAGTGCAGTAGCGGATGTCCGCTTAGGGCCAAAAGCGGTCATGAAGGGCTTACGTGGCTCAGGTGGGCCTACGTTGAATTTTCCTTCTCAAATAGCCGCGCGCCGAAAGCTCCCTCTTAAATTTAGTCCCCACGACAACCATCGTGACCTGCTCGTATGAGCCGCCCCGGCATTGCGCCCGTGTGCTCACCGCGCTCGAAGATTGGGATGCCTGCTGCAAGTGTTGCTTCATATCCATCGACACGCTGCACAAAGCGCCGGCCACCAGCCGGCATATCGTGGACGAGCTCTGGCTTATGCAGCCGCAGGCGGTCAAAGTCGATGATATTCACATCGCCGCGCAGGCCCGGCTTCAGCCGGCCACGATCAGACAGACCGAAAAAGTCCGCGGTTTCGCTCGTTTGCCGCTTGACCATATGCTCCAATGGCAGTCGTGGCCCGCGATGGCGGTCTCGTGCCCAATGCGCCAGCATGAAACTAGGCGTCCCTGAATCGACGATGGACGTGCAGTGCGCGCCGCCATCACTTAGACCAAGCACGCAGGCCGGGTCGCCGAGCATTTCGCGGATAGGCTCGTGATCGCCCGCCACATAATTTACCACCGGGAAGTACAGGTACTGGTTCTCCTCGATGATGTAGTCGTAGGCCACCTCATCGGGAGTGCGTCCCGTGCGCATTGCGATCACAGCAACACTCTTTTCCGGATCCGGTTCGTAGTCCGGCGGATCGCCCATCGTGAAGAATTTGTCCCAGCGCTTTGTGACCAGCTGCCTGAATTGGGCAAGCTTCGCCACCGCGACTTCGGACGGCTGCTCGGCGAGGATTTTCCGCCTTAGCTCGGGGTCGCGCAGCCGTTGACGCTGCTCCGCAATGGGAAGGTTTTCGAGCGCGTTGTAACTCGGCCGCACCGAAAACGGATTGAGCGCAGTGCCGATGCCCATCATCACACCGATAGGACGGCCAGCAATCTGTGCGGTCAGTGGCAGCCCCTCGGACCGTGCCGCGTGCACCGCTTTCATCAAACGGCGCCAACGTTCCGGATCTTCGTAACGATCAGTAAGAAGGAACCAGACCGGCCGGCGCGTTTCCCTGGCGAGCTTCCGCATCCAACGCAGCTCATACTCCTCGTCATCGAAATCACTGTTCATGCCGAAGGCGCCCGTGCCGGTTTCACCCAGGGCCGAACCGATGCCCAACAGTTCCAAGTCGTCTGCATCGCGGGAGGGCACAAGTTCGCCGTCGGGCGTCTTGTGCGAATCAGTGCGCGAGGTGGTGAAGCCAAAAGCGCCAGCCCGCAACGCCTCGATGGTCAGCTGCCGCATCTCCGCAATGTCCTCCGTCGTAGCAGGTTCCCGGCGGATTGCCCGGTCGCCCATCACGTAGACTCGGATTGGCAAATGCGCTGCCTGCGCCGCAATGTCGATTGCGCGCTCGCGACGCTCCAGCGCGTCCATGAAATCGGGAAAGCTTTCCCATTCCCAGGTCAGCCCAGCGGCCAGCACGGGATTCGGAATTTCCTCGACCCCTTCCATCAAATCCATTAGGGCTTGGCGATGATGCTTCTTCACCGGCGCAAAGCCCACGCCGCAATTTCCAAAGACAACAGTTGTCACACCGTGCCAACATGACGGAGCGAGCAACGGGTCCCACATCGCCTGCCCGTCGTAGTGGGTATGCAAGTCAACCCAACCGGGCGTAACTAGCAGACCGCTGGCGTCGATATCGCGGCGCGCAGGTCCTTGCTTGCCACCGACCGCCGCGATGCGGCCGCCTGCGATAGCAACGTCCCCGTTGAACGCGGCCTTGCCGGTCCCGTCGACGATCGTGCCTCCACGGATAGCGATGTCGTGCATGCCAACCTCCAAGCCCGGATGATGTCCACGCTTTTCCTATTTTACCGCCCCACCGGTGATACCGGCAATGAAGCGGTCGAGGAACAAATTATAGGCGATCGCCACCGGGATGCTTGCGATCAGTGCACCAGCCATGATCTCGCCCCAGTAGAACACGTCGCCACGGATGAGATCGGTCGCCACGCCAAGGGTGATCGGCTTCTGGTCGGAGGCCGACACGAAAGTCAGTGCGTAGACGAATTCCTGCAGAGTAAGAGTGAAGGTGAAAATCACCGTCGTCAGGATGCCCGGCAACGACAGCGGGAGGGCCATCTTAATGAAGGCGCCAAACAGGCTACAGCCGTCGACGATCGCCGCCTCCTCGATCTCGACCGGCAGCGTCTTGAAGAATCCCATGAGCAGCCACGTGCAGAAAGGGATGGTGAAGGTGGGATACACCACAACCAGCGACCACATTGAATTCTGCAATCCAAGAAGAGTGATTACGCGCGACAGCGGAAGGAAGAGGAGTGTCGGCGGCACAAGGTAAGTGAGAAAAATACCGATCCCGAGGGCTTCGCCGTTGCGGCCGGTCATGCGCGCGAGACTGTAGGCGGCCGGTAGCGCAGTGACGAGAGTAATTGCCGTGACGCACAGGCCGATGATTAAGGAGTTTAGGAGCCAGGTCGTAAACAGGGTCTTCCCAAACAGATAGCGGAAATGTTCGAGAGTTGGCGGATCGGTGAACCAGAAGGGGATGTTGGTGACGTTGTAAAGGTCGCCGTTTGTTTTGAAGGAAGTGATCACCATCCAGTAGAAGGGGAAGGCCGCAAGCACAAAGAAAAATGCGACCGCGCCATAAAACGAAGTCTCCTGCAGCGCTTTTCCGACAGTGACGCGTGCCATGTCAGATCTCCCGCCGCCGGATGAACCGCAGCATCGTTACGACCACGATGAGGAGCACCGGTAGCATGAAGAGCGAGATCGCCGCTCCGTGAGACACGTCGCCCGACGTAATGCCCGTCTGAAAACCCGCGAAACCCAGGACGGAGGTTGCGCCAACCGGCCCGCCCATGGTCATCAGGAAAACTATCGACAAATCCGTGAACGTGAACACAACGCCGAACACGAGTCCAATGGTCATGATCGGCAAGAGCATCGGCAAGATGATCTGGTAATTACGCCGCCAGAAACCAGCGCCATCGACCGTCGCCGCGTCGAGCACGTCCTGCGGAATCGCGGTGATGCCTGCGAGGAAAATAACAATCGCAAACGGGAAGAAACGCCAGGCATTGACGATGGTCACCGACAGCAACGCCAGGTTCGGACTCCCGAGCCAATTCGGCGCCTCCTCGCGGGTGACGAAGCCCAACGCGATAAACGTCCAGTTGATCACGCTGTAGAGCGAATCGAACATCCACTGCCAGGCGACTGTCGCCAGCGCGATCGGCACCGCCCACGGTAGGATGACCAACGCCCTTACAATCTTTCGGCCGGGGAACGGCCGGAGCAGCACCAATGCACCGAACTTGCCGAGGATTAGACCGAGTGCTTGCGATCCGAAGGTAAAGATGAAGGTGTTTTTCAGCGTCTGCATGAATACCGGATTCTCAAGGATGTCGACGAAATTCGACAGGCCGACGAAGCTCCACGAGGGATCGTAGATTGTGTAGGCGCTGAGCGAGTAATACACCGCCATCAAGAACGGGACGCCGACCAGTAGCAGCACGTAGAGGATCGCAGGAGCAACGAACAGTGAGCCGAGCACGTCCCGCCGGTCGAGAATGAAGCGGAAATGAGAGTCCGGCTTAGGGACGGATTCAGCGATCGCGACCATCGGTATGCCCCTAGTGCCGGCTCATTCGTTTGCCGTTGTTGTCGAAGTAGCGCATCGCCCGATCGCGGACGGCGAAAGGATGCCATTTGCCGGGCCGGATCCATTCCTCAGCAACGTGTGCCGGCGGCAGCTTTGCAGTGACGACTTGCTTCGGGTCGAATCCCTCGATAGCGCCGTAAACGATGCGTTCCGAACCGAGATACTCAGAACGGTCGACACGGAATTTGAATTCCGTGGAAGCTTCGTCGGTGACCATTTGTTTGGGCAGGAAATTCTCTGGCCGGAATCCGAGAAAGCCGTCGGTGCGCCCAACGATGTTCATCGGTGGCGTCCCGACAAATGTTGCGACGAATCGATCGGCCGGATCGTCATATATTTCCGTCGGCGTTCCGACTTGGCGAACGAGCCCCCCGTCGATGACGGCAATGCGGTCGCCCATGCCCATTGCTTCGACCTGATCGTGTGTCACATAAATGGTGGTAACGCCGACCCGCTGCTGGAACTGCTTGATTTCAAGGCGCGCCGAGGCGCGCAGCTTGGCATCTAGGTTCGATAGCGGCTCGTCGAGGAGTAGCACAGTCGGTTCACGGACGAGCGCGCGCGCCAACGCGACGCGCTGGCGTTCGCCACCGGAAAGCTGGCGCGGCCGCCGGTCGAGCAGACGGTCTATGCCGAGGAGTTGCGAGGCCCACTCGACCTTCCTATCGATTTCGGCGCGCGGCACACCCTGCGTCTTGAGCGGAAAGGCGATGTTGTGGCGCACCGAAAAATGCGGATAGAGGCCGTAGCTCTGGAACATCATCGCGACGCCGCGCGCGCGGGGCGGCAATTCATTGACGAGATCACCGCCAATCAAAAGATCGCCGCTCGTCTGCCGCTCCAATCCGCAAATGATCCGCAGGAACGTCGTTTTGCCGCAACCGGACGGGCCGAGCAGAACCATGAATTCCCCGTTCGGCACGTCCAAGGTGATGCCGTTGACGGCGGGAACTTCGCCGAATTTTTTGATTATGCTCTTGGTCGATACCGCAGCCATTGAACCTCCCAGAATCAACGTAGTGGCATTCGCTCGGCCATTCCCACAATGGCGTGGCGCCATCTCAGCAGATTTCCCCCCTTTGCCGACATTTGATCGCGCCGGCATGAGCCGGACTGCAGCGCGACTGTGCAGTCCGGCTTATACTGTCAGGCCTTGCCGGCCCATTTCTTCATGATGATCTCGCACTGCTGTGTGCCCCACTTGACCGCATCCTCGGCGCTCAGTTGCCCCGTCGCGGCCTTCGCCATCATGTCGTTGATGATGAAGGCGTAATAGATCTCGTCCATTGCAGGGGTTGCCGGTCCAGGATAGCCCGGGATAGCGGACCACTGGTCCGAGTCCTCGAGAATTTTGAGCTTGTCAGATGGGGTCGATGTCGGATCGTTGGACAAAATTGGCATAGGCTTGGGCACGAGACCGGCAAAACACGGATTGTTATAGCCCTCGCTTGCCTTGAAGGCTTCCGGCCAGTTTGATGCGTAGTATCGCAGGAACTCCTTCGCTGCTTCCTGGTTCTTGGCGAACTTCCAGATGCCGTAGAACTCGGAGGCGGCGCCCATAAACCGCTTTGCAGGGCCTTTCGGCGGCTCGATGACGAAGATGTCATCGGCCAGTTTTTTGTTGGACTTCTGGACCGTCCGGTACGCCGAAATCGGGTTAATGATGTACGAACCGACGCCAGAGGCGATGTACTGGTTGTTGCTCGAATCGTTCCACGACAGCACTTCAGGCGTCATCGCTTCCTTGTAGAGCGCGGCGACGTACTTGGTCGCTTCTACCGCCTCCTTACTGTCGAGAATGATCTTCTTGCCGGCCTCGTCCTGTTCGGAGGCGCCGTAGCTCCACAACAAGCCGCGCCATGTCGTACTCGGATCGTTGCTGTGCCCCAGCGAGATGCCAACGGGATGACCTTTCGCCTTCAATTTGGCACCGCCGATGCGCAGGTTGTCCCACGTATCCGGCACCACACCGATTTCACCCCACAAGCTCTTTTGATACATGCCGGGGAAGTTGATGTAGAAGTCAGGGAAGGCCGACCATGTGCCATCGTCGGCGTTGTAACCGAGCTGCTTGCCGATTGTGGATACCTTGCCGTACTTCTTTTCCGTCTCGTTCACGAGGTCGGCGACGTTGAGGAAAAACTTGCGATAGAGATGCGCGCCGCCGGCACCGTTAAACCCGAAAAGATCATGCCCAGACTGCGCTGAAGCTTCGGCAGCCGCGCGCGCCGGAACATTCTGTACCGGGATGTGATCGACGGTAACAGCGACCTTGTTCTTCTCGCCCCAGTCCTTGGCGAACTTGTCGAACCAGGCGTCGTACTCCGGAACGAAGTGACTCCATTGCACGATCGAAAGTGATTTGTTGTCGGCCAATGCACGCGACACAAACGGCGCAGTGAAAACCGGCGTAGCACTGGCGGCGGCAAGCATCAGACCCGTATTCTGTAAGAATCGGCGTCTCGTAACGCGTAGAAGTTTTTTGGCGCTCATATTGCTTCCTCCCAACATTCACTGATTATCTTTTTGGACCGCTACGATAGCGCGCGATAAGCGCTCTGGGCCAGTGGACCGTTTAAAGTTGTTCGCGCTTGAACTTGAGCGAGCAGCGGAGTGGCCGCGAGCGATCTCGATAGAACTGGGGTTAAATGGGTCAACAGACCTGACCTGTACACATCTGCGGGTTGCCGGCTGAGATGAACAAAATTTAATTTTTTGCCAGCAGCTGTTGTTACAGTTGCGTCGCTATGAGCGGAGCGGCGTAATTGAAAGTCTTCATTACGGGTGCGAGCGGCTACATCGGTGGGTCCGTTGCCGCCGCGCTGATGGCAGTAGGCCATCAAGTCAGCGGTCTGGCGCGCTCGGACGAGAGTGCCGCAGCACTGACGAACCTCGGCATCAGGCCGGTACGCGGCACCCTCGAGGATATCGGAGTCCTGGCCGAGGCCGCGCGCGACGCGGACGTCACGATCAACGCCGCTAATGCCGACCACCGCGCCGCAGCCGCTGGCATACTCAAGGCGCTCGCAGGCACTGGCAAAATCTTCCTGCATACTGACGGTTCCAGCATCGTCGGCACGCGCTCGCGCGGGAAGCTGGTCGAGAAAGTCTTCGATGAGGAGACGCCTTTCACGCCGACGCCGCAGCGGGCGGCACGAACGGAAATTGACAAGATGGTGCGGGATGCGGCGCACAACGGCGTGCGTTCGATCGTGATTGCGCCTAGTCTGATCTACGGGCTGGGGCACGGCCTCAATCCGCATAGCATCCAGGTGCCCTGGCTGATCAAGGTGGCGAAAAAATTTGCTGTGGCGAAGCACATGGGCGCGGGCGAGAACCGCTGGGCCAACGTGCACATCGACGACTTGATGGGATTATACCTGCTGGCGATCGAGAAGGCACCCGCTGGTGCTTTTTATTTCGCGGAGAACGGCGAGAATTCCATGCGCGAGGTGTGCGAAGCGATTAGCCGCATGCTCGGACAAGGCGGCCGCACGGAAAGCATGACTGTGGAGGAGGCGGTCATCGAATGGGGCGAAGGGCCGGCTAACGATACCATGGGCTCCAACAGCCGCGTGCGCGCCAAACGCGCGCGCGCTGAGCTCGACTGGCAACCGAAGGCACGTCCCTTGATCGAGGAGATCGAGTTTGGCTGCTATGTCCAGGAGCGTTGATTCCAGCTCACATTTGCGTCGCAGAGTTTACCCCCATTTGCCCCTCCCCACCATTGCGATACAGGATTAAGCAATCAGCCCTTAACCTCGACTGAGATTATGCAATTGCCTGCGGTGTCATATATCGAGCACCGACAAATTGAACATCGAGCGGTTCTGATCTACGCCGGACTTCCCAAGTCCAATGGGTTCGTGCGCCCGCCGAGTAAGACCCGCTTAGGTAACATCGTCATAGGTTTTTCTTCGCGCCTGCAAATCGACCGAGCGCTCTTTTGTATTGGGCGTCTTTTTGCGTTCCCTAAAGCCCAAAGCACAGGCGACCGCAAGCACGACAATTGCGACGATCAGCCAAAATACAATTTCCACTGCACCCCTCCATCATCAAGGATGCCAACGGGTGATTTCCGGCCTCACTCACGAATAATCACGCAAAAAGGGTTGCGCCACCATAACGGCAGACTGACGATTTTTTAACCGCTCCAGCCGCATAACGGCGGCGCCCGTCCTGGCCTCGGACGCGCAACCCAACCCGGCCGGCGAAGCCCTCCGTCGCAAAAGCGCTTTGCCGGTCGGGACCAATGCCCATCCGCTAAATGGTTTATTCAATCACTCACGCTAATAGTTTGTTCGGTTTAAGGGGGCGTCGGGCGTACTTCCCCCGGCCGGCTGCATCGATCCTATTCGGGTGATCCAATCAGCCGGTCGGGGAAACTAAAGCAACCTAAGTTTTAGCAAGGACGAACCGGCAAGCATGGCCGACCGCCCAAACAATCGCGGCTATTAAGATAAGAAAACCCACCTTGGGTAGATCGTCGCTCCGCGCGGAGCCCTCGTTGACATAAAGTGCGATAGCCACGCCGACGATCAGCGCGGCGATAATACGGCCGAGCCAATAAAGAACATTTCCCAGCTTGGCAGTCCTTTTTCCAGAGCTATTTCGTTCGGTCTGCATCGCCAATCTTGAGCGTGGCCGGGGCGGTTCGTAGGGTACTCTTTTGGATCTGGCACCAATGCCCCCCAATTCCCGGCATAAGCCGTCAACTACCTCAAAGCGCTCACTCAGATCGGCTTGCGCGGCTAGACGCAAGTGGGCTTTTGCCAAGTTCTCATATTGGACCCGCATCTGAGGCTTCGCCTCGGACTGCGCCCGAGCATGCAATTCGGCTGCTTTTATTCGGTGCTGGTCCCCCGCCGCCATTTTTCGACCCTCTTACGGACGCACGGCAAGCACTTTAATGCAAATCCTTTAAGAATCGTTCAGACGCACGGCCAGCTTTACGGTAAGGCAGGTAGTTCAAACATTTTTCGCGCAGCCGTGTGTAGGGACAGTGAACCTCGCAAACCGATCTCAAGCTACATGTCGGCTTTACTCCCGAAAGCAGACATTAGCCGACAAATGCAGGTGTCCGCCAAGGGCCAATAGCGGACATGACATGAATTCTGTAGGATTGCTTTCGATGATGCAGAAACTCGGAGCCACCAATGCAATCTGGCACCCGTTTCGCTCTCGCGCTCTTACTGACGACTGTGCAATTTTCGGCGACTTCCGCCGAGGATGCTCCTGCGGCGAAGATGCCTCAGGAGCTTATTCCGTTTTCGTCAGATGAGGGACTTATCCGTCTGGCGCGTGCAACGGCGAAAGTTGACTTTCCCGCGCTCGCCAATCAGTTCGAGGCGCAGTCCAACCCTGCGTTCTGTGGTCCTACATCAGCGGCAATCGTCCTAAACGCGATACGCGGTCGGAGCGCGGACTTACCGCGTGACCGCAGCCGCCTGCGCGAGGAAGACCTTCGATATGTTCCCAAGAACTACGATCCAACCATACCGCGCTTCACACAAGACAACGTAATAACGAAGGGACAAAAGACGCGGGCGCAGGTTCTCGGAGAGCCTTTGACGATTAATGGAAAACAGGTCAGCGACTACGGTTATGAGATCCGTCAACTTGATGAAATGTTGAGAGCCAATGGGGTAGACACGAAGCTCACTATAGTTGACGACAGCAAGGCCGAGCAGGACATTCGGTCAGAGCTGGTTGAAAACCTCAAACGTCGAGGTGACTACGTAATCGTCGCTTTCCTGCGCGAAGCAGTAGGCGAACGGGGCGGCCCGCATATTTCCCCGGTTGGTGCATACGACGCCGAATCTGACTCGTTTCTCGTATTGGATGTCAACCCGGCCAATGCAGATTGGGTTTGGATGCCGGCCAAAACGCTCGTGAATGGCATGCGCACGTTTGATAAGATCGAAAATCGCGGATACGTCCTCGTTCAGCCAAACTGAGTTCGTCTTAGTGCACGTCCGTGAAAGCACACATGTGTGGTGCGCAACTCATGTCTGCTTTGGGCCGAAAGCGGACATGCCAGGAGCCTACTCGATTATTTCGTCGGCGCGGCTAAGCAGCGACGAAGGCCTGTACCGGGGAGGGCCCCAAGGATGTCCGCTTTGGGTCAAAAGCGGAATTTTAAAACTCAATCGGCGAGTTAGCTCCACGAGGAGAGACTTGCTACCCGCCCGCTCCAGGAATAAAGCACCTGATCTGTGTCCGGCCTTCATAGTCCTTGTAGGGCCACACGACGGCCAGCCCGAACTTGTTTGGTCCAGTCACCAGCGCGTCGGCCGGTACCTCGATCCATTGGCCGTAAAGTCGCACCCGATATTTTCCATCTTTCGTATCCCAATCCACATCCTCGACGGTCTGGCCATCAGCCACTGAGCAGCAAGGCCCTCTCCGGCTTGCGAGGTTGTCGAACCATTGCTTGAGCGGCGAGTTTGCATACTTTCCATCGAGGTCGCGGGCGAGACCCAATCCGTGAAAAAACAGCAATGACAAGGCTGCGCGGCAAATAATGCCAAATTTGGCCGGAGTGAAAGAAGTCGAGGCCTCCGTCATATGCATGGCCCGATCTCTGATGCACCGGCGCCACCCAGGGCAAAATATTTGGTCCACGGCTTACTAAATCGAGTCGGCATAGCCCATCAGCACGCCGATGCGCCGCATACGTTCGGGCTGCTGCGCTCGGGCGGCGAGCGGCCACACCGCTGCGCCGCAAAGAAGCGTGATGAGCTCGCGCCGTCTCATTGCCTCCCCGAGGCTTAGGACAAGGCATCGTAGCGGCTTAAAAGAGGTTCGGTAAGAGATGGCCCAATGTCCGCTTTGGGTCAAAAGCGGACATTTGCACTGCACCAGCCCATGTCCGGTTTACCCCCAAGAGCGAACATTTGCGGTGCGCTAGCGCATGTCCGCTTTGGGCCAATAGCGGACATTCCTACCGACCTCCGACCGGAAGCCGTTCGCGATGTTGAAATGCAAGGAGTTACTGTACTCTCGGCCTTTCATTCGGAGCCTCCGCGTAGGAGTATCGCAATATGACAACATCAACCGCAGACAGCGTCCGAGTTGTTTCACTCGAACTTATTGGACGACCGCCATCCTTGCATCAGCGACTTTAAATCTAAGAGCCGCTTGTCGCCTCCTGCGCAATTGAGCTGAGAAGTCCCGCCATCGCTTTTACCGCTGGCGCGCTGATTGTGCCGAGAGAGTGGCGCCGCGCGATCCAGTTTGGATCGTTATAGCTGAGCCATGTCTTCCCATCCGAATCCTCCCAGACCAGCGCTTTGAGGGGCAGATCAATGCCGGCGGACTGTTGGTCCTGCATTAACGCGGTGCCGCCCCGCGGATTGCCAAAAATCACAAGTTCGGTCGGACGCAATTGTAGTCCGACAGAGGCTGCACCGGCGGCATGATCGACGCGAGCAAAAACGGTGAGCTTTCGCTCGGCTAGCGCGGATAGCAGTCTGTCAATTGTCTCGGCCGCGGCAGACCGGCTTTGAAATGATACCAGGCCGCTCTCGGGCATTGGTGTGCTCCTGTTTGAGGCACGTTTCTCTTTTGACGTTGCCGGCGTTGTCGATTGCTGCGCGCGAACCGCAAACGGCCACGCCACCGCTGAGACACCTAGAAATGCGACGAACCTACGCCGTCTCATCCGACACCGATCGCTCAACCTATGGTCATGAAGGACTTATCGGCGTTCGTTACGAAACATTCCTATTGTTGCTCCCTAAATCGAGTTGGACGTAAGTCCAACGATTTTCAAAATTTATAAAGAAGTTATGCGTGTCCGCTTTGGGTCAAAAGCGGAAATGGCCCGTCTATTCGGTCCGTCGTTTGTCAGCAGGAGGAAGAAACGATGAATCGAAGATATCCGCCACGCTTGGTTTTGCCTTGAATTTGTATGCTAGCCCAATTTGGTCGATCGCCTGCTCGAAACGCCGAATATCCACACCGCCGTAGCCATTCGTTCGCACTTCCGGCGTGAGAATGTTGTCTCTAATGGCCATACGCAATCGTTCGAGCTCCACATCCTTTTTGGCTTCCTCATTGCGTCGGAGAACCGATTCGATCGCGCGCGAGGGACTTGCGACCGTGTCCTTCAGCCCCTTGAGAAAGGCACGCAGGAAACCTCTCACGGCCTCAGCATTTTCCGCCGCAAACTTCGCATTCACGATGATCGCATTGCTGTAGAGTTTGAGGCCATGATCGCCCATCAACATGACAACGATGTCGTCCACCGGTACGCCGCGATCTTTAAGCGTAAAGTAGGAGGAGAACGAAAATCCGGTGATGGCATCCACTTGGCCATCGGCAAGGATCGGCTCGCGCGCCGCAAATCCGACGTCGAGGACCGTCACCTTTCTAGCGTCGATGCCGGTCGTCTGAACGAAGATGGGCCATACGGCAAAAGCGGCATCCCTGGCCGGCGCGCCGAGCTTTTTTCCTTCCAGGTCTTTCGGCGTCGTTATGCCACGGCTCTTGCGCGCGACGATGGCGCCGGGGGGCTTATTGTAGACCATGAATACCGCCTTGAGTCGGGCACCTGGATTTCGGTCACGGAATTTGATGAGCGTGTTGATATCGCCGAAGCCTATGTCATAGGTGCCAGAGGCGACGCGATTGATCGGTTCAAGCGAACCGTTTCCAGGCTCGATCGTCACGTCAAGTCTTTCCGCGGTGAAATAGCCACGGTCTACCGCGACCAGAAAGGGTGCGGCCGGTCCTTCGAATTTCCAATCAAGTGTGAATTTGACGGAGGTTTGCGCGTCGGCAGAACCTTTCACCAGTGCTGCCGCGAGCAACCCGAGGATGAGGCCCCTGTGGCTACGGCGGAAAAGATGGATAACGCACATGTTTCCAACCCTTCGCTGCCCGATTTCTTAAAAATCGGTCTGCCTACCCCCAGGTTGCGTCCGTGTGACGTTGTCACGAATTTCGTTTTGTTACTGAATGCCTTGTGTATTCGTTTCATCGGAAAAGCAAGGCCACCACCACCACGAGCAGCAACAGCACCAACGTGCCAAGCAATCCGCCGCGCCAAGCCTGCAACGTGCTATGTTGGCCGCGCAAAGCCCGTGACTCGCTACGTCGCCTGCGCCAGGCCTGCAACGTGCCACGTGGGCTGCCCCGTTTAAACATCTACCTGCTCGACATTGATGGTGCGGGTTCGGCCGCCGGTCTGAGCCCACCTCGAATGATACCACATCGCCTGGGCGGATAAGATCAGTGTGAAAGTGATGTCCGCTTTACCCACGAAAGCGGACATGTGCGGTGCACAAAGCCATGTCCGCTTTGCGCCAATAGCGGACATCCGTAGGTTAAAATACAGCGCCAGTCTTACGCTTAAGGAACAGGCCTATCGCCGTTAGCAAGGGCCACTCGCCGCTGGGCTATTGCGTTTGTCAGTTGCTGCATCGCCAACCCCAAAGCTCCCGTATCGGTAGCTTCGGCGTCACCCCTGGCATGCTTCTCTAATTCGCTCTTGAAAATCTCGTCTACGCGCTGCTCGGCTTCAGCTAATTCAGCCTCGCTGCCGGCCTTGCTCAGTTGATCCTTGAACGCATAGAGGCGCATGAGTGGTAGAGACTCGGGCCCGTCTTCTTTTTTCGTCATGAATTTCCATGCCGCCGCAAAAATGGACGCGAGTGAACCAAGAACCATCGATCCATACATAAACTGGTCGCCATATTTATCGAGAAATGACTTCTGCGTGCCATCGAAATAGGCGGCAGCGCCGGGATGTATCGGAATAAATGTATCCTTATCGTCGTCCTTATCCGTGTTCGGTGCGCTGATCTGCTTCAGCACTGGAAATTCTCCAATCAGATCCCGTCGCGTTTCCATGATTGATTGTGTCAGCGAAGCGACGACGTCGTCGGAGAGTGTTTTTTTAGCCACGAGGTAGAACGGCACCCTAAGGGTGGTCAGATCGTCGTCTGGAATAGCCGGCGAGCCTTGTATTGTGCCCTTCGGTAGATCGTAGCTTTCATAGTATTTTGTGACAGATGCAATTGCCCCAGCCGACTCTATTTCTATCAAGGTGGGATTTGATTTGCCGTTTCGCGGAAAAAGATTTCGCAACATCGTCAGATATTTTTCTGAAATCGGCATGACGACAAGCAGGGCATTCACCTGTTTGGACTTCAGCGTCTGCGGGATGTCTCTAAGGTTGAGGTCCTTGAACTGTACCTTCGCTCGCTCAAGGTCGTATTCCTGTTTCAAGGCTTCGACGACCTGATAATTCACGGGGCCGCCAACGACGCCAATCGTCTTTCCCTTGAGATCGTCCATACCTGAGATAGCGCCTCCGGGAGGCACAACGATCAGCACGACGGCGCGCGCGAAAACAACGACGCTCTGCGCTGCCGACAAATCATTTGCATCGGCTCTGACGATCGCCAGATCGGCTTCGCCCGCTGAAAACGCCTTTGCAGCCTCCCATGCCGTTCCCTTATCAATGACCTTAAGACGAACGCCGGAATCCTTGGACGACATATGGCCCGCAAGAGCCGCCATGAACCGGGGCATATCGGCATCCAATGAGCCAGCGACAACGGTGAGCGTAGTGGGGGCCGTGGCGTATCGGTATGCGAAAAGACCCGCACCTCCCGCCAACGCGGCAAGTGCGACAACAAGCGTGGCTCTAAGCCAACGGGGTAGTCGCCCTGTGGCAATTGCAGCGACCACAGCCAAAAGACCGGCGCCAATCGCTATCTGCTGATACTGCTCTCGTTGCATAAGCAACCCCCAAATTGCCGTAGCGAAACCTCAGACCTTAATCTCCCGCTGATGGCTTTCGTGAAAACTCTTACGAAAGACGACGCTTCCGACTAGCCACATTACAGGCTCAAGCACCGAGATTGGAAGCGTTGCCGGTCCTATTGTCCGCGTAGGATCCATGTGCAGCGCAGAAAGGCTACGTCCGCTAAGGCCAGAAACGGACATGCTCCATCGTCCATTCATGGGTGACCGGGCCGGCGAGATGCGAGCCCGAAGAAAGGGGGATCAGATTAAGCCGGCCGCGATCCCCGCCACGCTCGTTCCGTTCATGGGGCGTCCTTTCCTTCGTCGGCGAGGCCATACACCACTTGCTCGGCGGCAAATCCAGCGACGGCAAAGCGGCCGATCGGTTGCAAGTAGTCGTCGCTGCAGCGATCGACGAAATCCTCCGAAGCGAGGATGGTTCGGCCCAAGCGGCCGGCAAGTTTCTCAAGCCGCGCCGCCAAGTTTACCGCCGGACCGATGCAAGTGAAATCCAGCCGGTTGCTGCTGCCGATATTGCCGAACAGCACGTCGCCGACATGTAGTGCCAAACCAAAGCGCAGGCCGCTGCAATCGCCTTCGCTCGCACCCAGCGCGTCAATCTGACCGCGCGCCTCTTTGCCGGCTTCCAGTGCGGCGGAGCAGATTTTCGAGAAATCGCGCTCGGCGCCAATCGGAAAGATTGCCAACAGTCCGTCACCCATATATTTGAGCACTTCGCCGCCATGCTCGACTATCGCCGGCACCTGGCAGTCGAAATAGCGATTAAGCAGATCGACCAGATTCTGCGGCGGCAGCGTGTCTGCCAACGTGGTGAATCCGCGCATGTCGGACAGCCAGATCGCGGCGTGGATCGCCTCGGTATCGCCGCGGCGAATATGTCCCGCGAGCACTCGCTCGCCGGCATTCTTGCCGACATAAGTGGTCAAGAGATTGCCGGCAACGCGATACCAGGAGCGGATTTCGGCGACCCGCGCCAACGGCGCAACTAGCGACTGGATGGCCTCGATCTCGGCATCGGTAAAACCGCGGGGCTGCCGTGTCGCCAATGACGAGAAATGCACCTCGCCGCCGGAAAAATGCAGCGGTGCCACGACATAATCGGTGACGCCTTCGTCGCGCAGATCGTGCAGGACCGGGTAGTCCATCATGCAGTCCGGATCGGCGAGCCGCCGCCGAAAGGCCTCGCCGGTATTGCTCACATGCGCCATCGGACTGTCGAGAAAAGACCGGCGCTCGAGCAATTCGAAGCTGCCATCGGTGACCACCGTGCCGGTCTCCGGATGCCAAACGAACCGGCGTCCGACGATCTCGGGATGCAGTGTGCGCACGAACACAGTGACGCGCCATAGCGGCAATCCGGCTGCGCTCAGCCGCTCGCAGAGTTCAGTTAGTACCTCTTGCGACAGCGGCGCGTTGCGCGCACCGTGGACTAGCCACTGAACGACCGACTGAATCGATAGCGAAGGAGGCTTCACACCTCACCCCATATTCAAAACAAAGCGTACTTCAGCGAGTATTTCTGACATATCCGCTAGGGCCACAAGCGGTATCTACAAGCGAATGAGCTACCTGATAGTATGGGCATCTAAGATGTTCGATCGGAGCAAGTGTTATGGCAAGGATTTACATCGACTGCCGTGAATACCCGAGTGAAATTAATTGCGGTTGATGCCCAAAAAGAGCTAATCGATGCCGCTGTTCAACACGCCGTAGCGTGCATGGCCATAAAGATAGCCCCGAAACTGCGTGAGCAAATTGGTAAATTGATCAAAGCGGAGCTTAGTGAAATTGGGATTGCCAGAGTGACGGGGTCCGCCTTGGGTCAAAAGCAGACATATGCGCTGCAAAACTGGGGGGCCAAATAGCGCCCGATAATCAACTAATGTAGCGTTTTGCAAGAGCCGCAAACAAGACTGTGCATGCAGGGGTAAAATCATGAGCCAGACCATTGTGGGCGGCTGCGCCTGCGGCGCGATCCGATATGAGACCGACGCCACTCCCGTAGCGATGTTTAATTGTCATTGCCGCGACTGTCAGCGGGCAAGCGGCAGCGGCTATGCCGCTATCCTAGTGGTTCCGAAAGCGACGGTCCGTGTCCAGGGCCAACCGCGCTATTACAAGACGGTTGGTAATGCTGGCCAGGCGGTCGAGCGCGGATTTTGTGCGGTCTGTGGAAGCCCGGTGATGTCCAAGTTGGAGCGAAAGCCCGATCTTCTCGTACTGCCAGCCACCAGCCTCGACGATCCGTCGCTATACAAGCCGGCGATGGACGTCTTTACGGATAGTGCTTGGCATTGGGACGCGATGACTGTCGACACGCGGAAGCTACCAAAGGGTATGGCAAGTTAGCGTCAATCCCCGTATCCGCCGGAGGTAGATCACCGCTTTGGGTCAGAAGCAGACATATGCAGTGCAACACGGCATGTCTGCTATGCGCCAAAAGCGGACATGATCTGCGCGTCAGCGGAAGCGACGGACATATCCGCGTCTTCGCTTCAGAACTTGTTCTATTACTTCTGCTATGCGTCGCTGAAATTCAACATCAAGTAGCACTTCAGCGTCGTCAGCGCGCACAGCTCCGGCACGCACGAGCACTGCGAACTGCTCTTTGAGCAAATTCCATTCATGAGTTGTCGAGTCGCCAATCATGGATGTCTCCACCTGAATCAACCCAATCAACCGGAAGGCTGTTCCGATGAAGCAGCAGGCGAACGATAAAGAAGTGATGTGAATCGCTCTTGTAATCCATAAAGGCGGCATCAAGATTTACGCGTTGCGCGACGGAACGTAAGACAGCCCACAGAGGTAATTGGAACTACCATCGGTATATCCGCTTTGGGCCAATAGGGGACATTTCGTGTACTCAATTACTTCGTCGGCGCGGTCTGCCGGCCGCAGCCTTAGGGGTTCGTAAGAGATTTCATAGAAAAGTTGTGTGAGCGGGCTCACAAACGTTTTGTTCGGACAACGCAATTATCCGCATTGAGAGCATTTCCGCGCGAGGCCCACATGCGAAGAATATAAATGCTGCGTTGGTCCTGAGCGGCAGCTTCGTCGGTGTGACTGCATCGCCGAGCACGTCGCCCGCCAAGATGGACGCAAAACCATCCATGATCTTTACGTCGCCTACTAACTGACATGAAGGCCTTTTCCGGTGGAGCTAGTAACCTGCCTTGATCGCCTGGCGAAGCCGCTAAACTGACAGAACCAATCTCAAAGCTATGCGTTGCAATTTTATTGCACCGAGGGGGACACGCTATGTGGATCAATTTTGCCGGCCAATTCCAAAAAGGCCTTACCGCCCTACCACTAAAAACCTACCAGGCCGGCGAGACGGTACTTGCCAACGGCTCGAGAACGAACGAGCTGCTAATTCTCAAAAATGGCAGTGTCGCAGTTGTCAGGCAAGGCATCGAGGTTGCGAGGGTAACGGACCCTGGCGCTATATTCGGCGAAATCTCCGCGCTGCTAGACTGCCCGCATACCGCCGACGTGCGTGCCTTGACAACCTCACAGTTTCACGTCGCGCACCCGGCCGCTTTGCAAGACCCGGCCGCTCTCTTTTATGTCGCGGCAATCCTGGCGCGGCGTCTTGACAGGACCAATCAGACCCTCGTCGAATTAACAAATCAGATTGAGGTGGGCGAGCCGCGCAGCGCGATTGCAAGTACAATTGAGAAGATGAAGGGACTACTGGTTGCAAGCGGTGCCACTCTCGGTCACGTCGGCTATTCATACAATCGGTTCGCATAAGAAGGTGAGCGCTGCCCAGCTAGGAAATTGGAATGTACGCTAAAGGCCAAAAGCGGAATTCGGTCCAACGGCACGGTGCAGAAGGCTATTGCTGAAGCCAGCGTGCCCGGCGTGCGGGTGCACGGGGCCTAGCTGGTTTTAAAGGCATGTCCGCTTTGGCTCAAAGGACCAATAGCGGTTGTCGGACAGTTTCACTCGTTGCCCGCGACCATCAGTGAAGGGACGCAACACCCCAATGAGGGTTTATGGCGGCGGGTTTAGTCCACTCAATTGCTAACGGTTTCCTGGGCTTAGGAGCACGACACGCCGCGGTTCGACAGCCATGTAGACGTCGCGGCCAGCCGCAATCGGCTCCATCGCAGCACACCGGGCGACAAGGCGTTGATCACCCCAATAGAGATGAATCTGACTGAAGTCGCCTTGGAAGACTGTCTTTTCAATCTTCACCGGCCAAACGTTTCGTTCCCCGGCCGGCCGCTCCTGCGAAATCCGCAGATGCACCGTGCGCACCGAAACTGTCATCTCAGGGCCGGCCTTGCGCCCATAAGCCATACCGTAAATGAGCTGTCCGGTCGCCGTTTCCAGCGCCGTGAGTCCGTCGCAGTCTAGATCGGGCCGATGGTGCCCACGGATCAAATTAGCGGAACCAATGAAGTCAGCAACGAACTCGCTATGCGGCAAGCTGTAAATCTCGTCGGGCGTGCCAGTCTGTTCGACCAGCCCGTCGCGCATCACCACGATTCGATCCGACATCGCCAGCGCTTCCTCCAAGTCATGGGTGACATAAAGCGAGGTGATGCCCAGCCGATGCTGGAGGTCGCGAAGCTCAATACGCATGTCGGCGCGCAGCTTGGCATCTAGATTCGACAACGGCTCGTCGAACAGCAGCACCGACGGCTGGAACACGAAAGCACGCGCCAGCGCCACGCGTTGCTGTTGACCGCCAGAGAGCTGCGACGCACGCCGGCCACCAAATTCCCGCATCTGCACCATTTCGAGCGCGCGATCTACTTTGTCCTTGATTTCCGGGCCGCCGACTTTGCGCACCTGTAGCCCGTAGGCGACGTTGTCGAATACTGTCATGTGCGGCCAGATCGCATAGGACTGGAACACCATCGAGAGGCCGCGTTTTTCGGCGCGAACGTTAATCTTTCGTGCGGACGAGAAGACCGGCAGACCGTCGATACGAATCTCACCGGCCGTCGGCTGTTCGAGTCCGGCGACCGCACGCAGCGTCGTGGTCTTGCCGCAACCGGACGGTCCGAGCAGCGTCAATTGTTCACCCGGCATAACGTTGAAGTTCACCCCGCGCACCGCCGGCACGCTACCGTAATAGAGCTCGAGGCCCTCGACCTCGATATGTGGGCGCGGTGTCGAGAGTGATGGGGGCGATCCCTGCGGTGATGCTGGCATGCTTGTCCCTAAGTCGCTAGTCGACGGATAGTGCGCCAACGCGACGCGTGACAACAACAAGGACGATAATGGCAAGCGCCACCACCAGCGTCTGGATCAGTGCCAAAGCAGCAGTCAGTTCGGAACTGGTGCCGAACCAGGATTCGACGATCGAGGGTGTAATTACCTTGGAATGCGGGCCCATCAGCAATATAGAGGCGCCGAGCTCACGCACGCTGGCGATGAACAACAACAACCAGGCGGCGACCAGACCGGGCCTAAGCAGCGGGATCGTCACCGTACGCGCGCGGAACGCCCATGACGCGCCGCACATCTGCGCACATTCCTCTAGGCTTTTGTCGATCTGCAGTATGACGCCGGCGATGGTGCGCACACCGAGCGGCAGGAATACCGTGAGATAGGCGATTAATAACAACCACAGCGTGGCATAGATAGGGATGGGGAAAACCACCCAAGCCCACATCAGCCCAAACGCGAACACCAGGCGCGGCACTGCTTGTGGAAACATGACGATATATTCAATCAAGCCGCTGCCAGGTAGCCGTGAGCGGTAAATCAGCCACGCCAAAAGCCCCATCAAGACGATGCCGATCGTGGCGGTACCAAACGCAAGCAGCAGACTGTTGCTGAGCGCGGAGCGTACGGCATTCATCGCCATGGCCGTGCGGAAGTTGTCGAGGGTAAAGTTTTCGGCGGTGGGAAAAACCACTGCGATTTTCTGTAGCGAAGCAAAAAACAGGGTGCCCAGTGGTAGGATCACGGCAACAAATAAATAGAGTAAGCAAATGCTGAGCAGGACATAACGCAGTCGCCCGACGTCTAGCAGCCGAGGCCGAAACGCCTTCCCGGTGATCGTCACATAGCTTCCAGATATCACGACGCGCCGATACGCGTAGAGCATGGCCCACATCACCGCGAACAGCGACGCGCCCATGGCCGCCGCGACTTGTATCTTAGGCGGGTATTGTTGGATCATTTGGTAGATTGCTGTGGTGATGACGTAATAGCGTGTGGGCAGGCCAAGCACGAGCGCGACGGCAAACGAGCCGAGCATCTCTGCAAAGACAAAGATGGCGGCGCCGAGAATGCCCGGTGTCACCAGCGGCAAGGTTATCTGCATGATCGTGCGAATTCGGCTCGCTCCGATGACCTGCGAAGCCTCTTCGAGCGAGGGGTCCATCGATTTCATCAGCGCCGCGATCATGACGAAGGCGACCGAGCCCTCGAACAACGCCATGACCCAAGCGATGCCGTACGGTGTATTGATGTCAATGAGGTGGCCCTCTCCGCCAAACGCCCGCCAGATTCCGTTGATGAAGCCGCTTTCAGGCTGACCGAGCAGACTCCAGGCTAGTGCGCCCAGGAGCGGCGTCAGGTAATACGGCACGGCCATGAGTTGCTCGAATAAGCGCCGCCCGGGCACGTTGGTGCGCGTGAGGATCCACGCCATCAACGAGCCGAACATCAGGGCCATCACGGTTGCGGCAAGCGACACCATGAGCGTGTTGAGCATGATCTGCGGGTATTGCAGCAGGCTGCTAAAATTATCGAGGCCGTAGGCGGTCGGCGGCCGAATTTGCGGGTCACCGACATCAAAGGCGGCCTGCAATAGAAAATAAACCGGATAGAGGACCAACACAGCGGCAATCGCCGCGACTCCATATCCGGCCACTTTCTGCGCAGAGAACCAGGATCCCATCGATCCCACAAACGGCCCCCGTCACAGGCCGAGCATACTGTTCCATTCCTTCAGGAACGTCGCGCTCTGCGACGCGTATTCATCCCAGTCGGAAGGATAGAGTAACTTGAAATCGCTAAGTTTCACTCCGGTCGGCATGGCTGGCGCGTCCGTGCGCACCGAACCGTAGTAGAGATTCGGATTGGACTGGTACCAGGCTTGGCCACGCTTCGACATCGCCCAGTCGACGAACAGTTTAGACGCTTCAGGATGCGGCGCCCTGCTGACCGCGCCGACAACGAGCGGTGTGCTCACCAAACCATCAGGCGGTGCGACGAATTCCACCTTGGCGCCCTTGCTCTTGAAAAGGAAGTAGGCAGGATATTCGCCGATCGCGGTGATCATGTCGTCGCCCTTGGACAGGCGATCGAACAATTGCACACGCGAATCAAACGCACGCGGCTGGAGCTTGGCGAATTCCTTCCAGTAACCGTCACCGTAAATCTTCCGTAGCGTATACCACTGTACGAACTGCAGACCGGATGCGGAGATCTTGCAGCTGATCTTGCCCTTCCAGCGCGGATCGAGAATGTCCTTCCAACCCTTTGGCGCATCGGAGACGGCGACCTTCTCGCTGTTGTAGGCAATGCCGGCCGGATCGACGCCGGTCCAGAAGAAATAGCCATTCGGCTCGCTGAGATGATCCTTCTTGTAGGCGGATGATTCTGGCGACACGTAGTGCTCGTAACCACCTTTTCTTCGGAAATCGAAAGCCGGAGCAATGTCGGACAACTGGATCACATCGACATCGAAACGTCCGGCCGCGCGCTCCGACAAGATCTTGTTATAGAGCGCGCCGGTCTGCGCGCGGACGTAGCTGGTCTTGATCTTCGGGAAGTCCTTGTTGAAGCCTTCCATGATGCCGGCGGTGCCAGCCTCATTTTCATGGCAGTAGAACACCAACTGCCCTTCCTGTTCGGCCTTCGCTACGTCGGCATTAGTAGTGAAGTCGAGCACGTTGGTCGGCGACTTCGACACGCCCTGCGCCAACAGATTGGGCGCCGCAATCCCGAGAAATGGCAGTGCAATTGCACCCGTACCGGCTTTCAGCATTCGGCGCCGCGTCAAATTACCGTGCCTGAGTTCGGCCATAGTTGCTCTCCCTGTGTCTTGTTATTATCGCTTATCGCATAACTCATTTGACGTACGGCTCGATAAGTTCGATCCGATTGCCGAATGGATCGTCGACATGACGCCGATCGCAACCCTCGATTGGCTCGTCTGCCGTGACCTTGTAACCGGCCTGCTGTGCTTTCGTCACCATGCCGGCAAGGTCATCGACAATGAAAGCCGGGTGGGCCTTGCGCGCCGGCGTGAAATTTTTTTCGACTCCCAAATGGACCTGCAAGGTTTCGCTTTCGAACCAGCAACCCCCACGCGCAGCAAGCTGCGGCGGCTTCACTTTTTCCGCGAGCCCGAGGATGCCCTGGTAGAACGCCCTCGCCTCGTCTTCCCGCCCGGGCGGCATCGCAATCAAAATGTGGTCTATGCGGCGAACTGGCATTCATACCTCGTCTTGAACAACGGATTTTCGTCGCGGTGGAAGTTTAGAAGGCGAGCACAAGAACGCCAAGAGTTGCCATTTGTAAGCGGACATTACCTCGCTGGCACGCGCGAGACCGTCAGGGCGCTCAGCCTCACCGTGTCGCAGCTTTCGCTCGCTCTTGCCGTCCCCGCGACGTTTTGGACAAGGGGATCGTAGCGGTTCACATGAAGGTCGTTAAGGCATGCCTGATGTCTGCTTTGGGTCGAAAGCAGACATTTGCAGTGCAATAGGCCATGTCCGTTTAGCCCTAAAAGCGGACATCACACGGTCGTATCGCGGTCAAATCGATCCTTCGCGATTGCGGCCAGAACGCACAGCACAGCACCAAACCCGATGGCCGCGCCTTCGGCGCTAAGTAGTTTGTCGTGATAAAGGCATCCGCCGAGAAGAAAAACTGTGCCGACGAGAAATACGATCGCAAGTAAAAAATCCCGCATCTGTGAGCCCTCGGTGGCTGGCTTTCCGCGCGACTGTGGTCTTAAAACGTTTTCGGTCCCCCAGGGAGTGTCAAAACATTTTAGGCCATCGCGAGCCCATGTCCGCTTTAGCCCCAAGAGCGGACATGTGCGGTACAAATGGGAATGTCCGCTTTGGGCCAATAGCGGACATAAATGGGATAAGGCGACTTCGCGGACTAATACGGTTGCACTTTGCGTTGTCGCTGTGCTTTCGCCGCTTCCACCCACCACAGGAGATCGTTTGCAAAGCGTGGGAATGCCCGCTCGAGTGTGGCACCACTCTCGCCAACGGGTTCGCCCTCGGCCGATAAGGTCTGTCCGATCGGACCAACGGCGATCGTGCTCGAGACGACCACCATCCCCATCTCGGAGAGTATACCGTGCCAGGCGGTTGCCGCGCGCACACCAGACAAACGTCCCCCCGAATAGCTCGCGATCGCGGCGGGACGCCAAAACCACTCTTCGAGGAAATGATCGGTGAGATTCTTCAATCCGGGCTGGACGCCCCAATTATACTCGCCGGTGACGAACACGAACCCGTCGGCGTCACGGATCTTGCGAGCGAGCCGCTCGAGGGGCTCCGGCGCTTCGCCACTCGGATATTCCTTGTACATCCTGTCGAGCATCGGGAGGTTGATCGCCTTGGCGTCGATCAACTCGACGTCTTCGCCCAGGCGCCGCAGCCGCTCGACCACAAACTGGGCGAGCCGGATACCCATCCGATCGGAACGATAGGAGCCATAGAAGACCAGAATGCGGTTGCTCACATCGCACCTCCGTTGGCGTCAGCCTCTTGAAATTTATGACAGCGGCGCGTTCATTCATGGGCTGCGCCTTTCTGTTGCGCTGGCTCTAAGACTGTCGACATAGGGGCGGTCGGACGGGAGGCCACGACCGCTTTGTCGGCGGCAACATCGAACGTCCGCACCGCGACATCTGGAGGCGCTGGCAATAGCCAGGGAGCGCTCGCAAGGGCCATGCGGGCGTCGTTCAGCCCCTGCTTCCAGCGGCGTTCCATCGTTGTCCGCGAGAACTCGTAATCCTTGGTTTGCCCTTGAGCCAACTCCGGCCGGTAGATCAGTTCGACGATATCCATCGTTGTCCGGCAGGCCGCGCGTCGCAGAAATGCGACCTCGGGCTCATTCTTTAACGCGTCGGGAAGCTTCGCAAGCAGCGTGCTGATGTTACGGCGCAGGTTATGAGCGTATCGAAACATCTCCACCCCCATGCGGCTGCGGCTGGAGTAGCGAATATCCTTGTCTCGCTCTGAAACGGCGTCGAGGTTCTCGGGAATATCGCCTCGCGCAGGGAACAGATCGACCTGGAAGGCGAGAGTGCTGTGCCGCGGAACGCTCTCCATTATGTAGCGCAGCGGCGTGTTTGAGACGAGGCCGCCATCCCAATAGCACTCGCCGTCGATCTTGATCGCGGGAAAGCCAGGCGGGAGCGCGCCGCTCGCCATCACGTGCTCCGGACGAATGATCTGGCGGACATTGTCGAAGCACACAAAGTTGCCGGTGCGCACGTTGACGGCGCCGACGCTGAACCGGGTTTTGCGGGCGTTGATACGATCAAAGTCGACGAGCCGTTCCAGCGTCGCCTTCAGATAGAAGGTATCGTAATAGCTGGTCAGGGCGGCTCCCGTTGTCCAGACGTTGGGATGGAAAAAGCCCGGCTGACCGAACATGAGGGCCGAGATCGCTGCCGTTTGCCGCATCGCGCCGCGCCAGATGTCGAACGGGAGATCGGGCCAGTTCTTTGATGGCGATGAGACCTGCTCCCAGAATTGCCGAAGTCTTGCCACGCGGTCTTCGGGCGCGTTTCCGGCGATGATTGCGCAGTTGATTGCGCCGATCGAGATACCAGCGACCCAGTCGGGTTGATAGTCGTATTCGGCCAATGCTTCATAGACCCCGGCCTGATACGAGCCGAGCGCACCACCTCCCTGGAGCGCAAGCGCGATCTGCTTGTCAATCTTGCCCCTCGATTTCGGGCTAGGCGATTTTTGCGTCATGGTTCGGATCTCCGCTCGACGAGCGCCGCTGTTTGCAAGCGCTGCCGTCGACTCCAAGAGGGCAAGCGCTGACGCGCGAACCTGCGGTAGAAAAGCCCATGTCCGCTTTGGGTCAATAGCGGACATTTCGCGGTCTTATTCGATCACCTCGTCGGCAAGCGAAAGGACGCGCTCGGGAACCGTTAGTCCAAGCGCTTTGGCGACCTTAAGGTTGAGCACAAAATCAAATTTGGTGGACTGCATGACCGGCAGGTCGGCCGGCTTTTCACCCTTGAGAATTCGGGCGGCGTAGATACCAGCTTGGCGATAGGCATCGGTTATGCTCGCCCCATAGCTCATCAGTCCACCCGCGGCAACGAACTCACGTAGAGAATACATCGCGGGAATGGCGTTTCGAGCTGCCAACCCGGTCAGCTGTTCACGATGCGAGTTTGTAAAGGGACCGGTACCGACATAAAGCGCGCCGACACCACGCGTGGCCATCGTTGCGAAGGCGCTTTCGATGTCCGCTGCGTTGTTGACATCGAACACGATCAATTGCTGCCCGGTCGCTCGTGCGGCCGCCTGCACCTGTCGCTGCTCCAGCACCGCTTCGTCAGCGTCCAGTTGAACCAACATGGCAATGGTCTTCGCATTGGGTGTGAGCTGGCCCAAAATCTCGAACCGCTTCGTCCCCAGTGCGCCGGAGACAAAGCTCACGCCAGTCACGTTGCCACCCGGCCGGTTCAGACTGGCGACAAGACCGTCCTTGACCGGATCGCTTCCAGTCACGAACACAATTGGTATCGACGTGCTCGCGTTCTTGGCCGCAAGCGCCCCAAGCACGTTGGTGACGATGACATTCACAGGGTGGCGAACAAGTTCATCCAACAGCCCTGGAAGCCGATCAATCTGATTGTCGGCAAAACGAAATTCGACCGCGACATTCTGGCCTTCATCAAAGCCTGATTCCTTCAGACCCTGACGGAATGCAGCCACCAATGACGTTGAGGCATTGAGCGGCGTGCTCCGTAGAAATCCGATCACCGGAATGGCTGACTGTTGCGCACGTACGGCAATTGGCCGCGCCGTGACTGCACTGCCCAGAAGTGTGATGAATTCCCGCCGCCTCACTGCTGCCTCCGAGGCTTGGACCACCGATCGTAGCAACTTTTACGCGGACTTCGGAAGGGGGCGAAGTCGCTTTGGGTCAGAAGCAGACATGCGCAGCGCACAAGCTGATGTCCGCTAAAGGCCACAAGCGGACATTCGAGCTGTGCAAGTTTCATAGTCCTTCTAAAGGCCAAGGTCGCTCAGTGGGGGTGATCATCAGGCCGGCAACCGAGCGGCCAGCGAGAATCAACGCCGCGCTTGCGGCCGCACTGTCACCGCGCGACAATTTTTGCAACGTGTGGCCGCGATGCTGAACATGCGCGGACGCTTTTCTGATGACGACGTTTCCTCGCACTAGCCGGACTGATTCAAACACACCGACGCGGCCTAATGCGGCAAACGGACACGCAAGAACTTAAAGTTGTGTATCGTATTCCGGGACAGTCGCGCCGGACAACAGTCAAAACTGATAAGAACATGCGCCGGGCCTGAAACTTTCAAAGAAGAAACAGGCGCAAAGATGGGGGACGCAAATCTACGCGCGGTGTTTATTGCACTGGCTATTCTCATAGCAATTTTCTTTTTGGTCTATGAAATCCTAACCAGAATTTAGCCAAGGAATCAGGTTATCCTTGCATCTGCATCCGCTACAGGATGTAGATTTATGTTATGGATGCTCAGACCCACCGATGGTTCATTGCAATGTGCTTCGGCATTGCATTGTTCGTGGTCGGCATGGCCCTTCATTACTTGCCGTAAGTCGCCCGCACTATGTCAAAGTATAGAGAGGCAACGCTTTCCCATTCGGGCACACGGACTTAGGGCGGCGACCAAACAGTTAAGGTTCGGCGGTGCCCGCGAAGAACTTGGACAATCCGGAATTTTGGCGGTTCCGCGCTGAGGAAGTGCGGGCCATCACTGAGGACATGAAGACTGGCGAACCCAAGGCAATCATGCTGCGGATTGCCGAAGACTACGAACGTATTGCCAAGCTTGTTGAACAACACGTTTCTGCTTGAGGCAACAGCGGCCCGTAACGACCACCATCCGTTGCGGGCCGTTTTGACGCTATAATCTATTCATGTGGGGACGGGTAATCGTTGGCGCGGTTGTTGCCGTGCTGGTAGCCACTTGGCTGGCAGCTATTTGGCTTTTGTTTGCGCAGCCTGAGCGGTCAATTTTTAAGGGGTGGCGTTATAAATTTTACCACTCGCAGTCATATGCGGCGCAATACCCGTCTATTTGATTTTCCATCGCGACTTGAAATCTGCCAGCACCTGTTCGCGGCTTGCTGCGTAACCAAGATCCGACAGCGTTGGTACGCGTTCACTTGCGGTGATAATCCAGAACCACGGCCGATCAGACTGCGGATATAGCTTGATCTGCCCGATGATCCGCTCGCCATCGTAAACGTTGTAGTCGCCTTCCGACAATGTCGAGGCGTGGACGAGGGCGAGGGTGGTTTCGGTCATCGTAAGCGACGGTATAAACACAAGCCCCGTGCCGAAACTGATAAGAAAATATTGCCTTTCGTGTTTGTGATCTCCGGCCATTTTTTGGCTTCGATAAGCCACGCCCTGACTACGGAAAAATTTCATTCGTTGCGACGTCGGCGCCGCCCGCGTTTCCAACGCGCTACGCACCCGGCGGTGGATCGCCAAGCCAACGTTCGGCTTCGCTGCGGTTGTCGGCCGCTTCGCGCGCGTCACGTTCCCAAACTCGTTCGCGGTAGTCGTCGGCCTAAACGCGCCAGTACTCACCTTTGACATACGCGCTTGTGGCTGTGCGCTTGGGCATCGCGTTTCCCCGGAGTTGCCGGCGGGGACTTATCACCAAAATTCTTCACATTCGCCGATTCAAAATGCCTGATTTTATTGGCGCTCCCTAGGGGACTCGAACCCCTGTTTTCGCTGTGAGAGCGACGCAAAAGCGTCCTCAGACGTCCACGCGTGTTTCAGAAGTGCTTGAAAAGCCTGATAGAACGCCCTTAGCTGGTTGTGCTCGTTTTTGCGTACGCCATCAGATCGGACCAGCCGACTATCCAGCGTCGCAGCAACGTGATGTCGTCACGGCCGAGCTCGGCCGTTACCCGACTGCCCACGAACTTCAATCCATCCGGCATCATGCTTCCCTTTTCGCGCAAGCGGCGATCGCAAACAGCCACGTCCGATTTTACCCTCGAAAGCGGACATGTGCTGTGCAACTTGGGATGGCCGCTTAATGCCAATAGCAGTTGGCACCGAAATGCGACGGCCGGGTCATATCTGCGGCGCCACCACCTCCGAGGGCTTGCCAGCCCACGCCTGCCAGCCGATCGTCAGACCCGGACCGCCGCTAACGCTCATATCCGGAAAGAATTCACGCTCGGCCCGTCGAATCGCCTTGTAGCGGCGGAACGCGTCGCGCTGGCTCTCGAGCCCGAGCCATGTCTTGAGAGTCGTCCCGCGGAAGTTGTGGCGTAGCATGCGGAGACCGTTCCTCGCGACGTAGCCGGGATCGTGCGCCAGCGCCGCCGGCAGATGGCGCACCTTCATCCACCGCTCCGCCTTCCACCGCATGAACTCGATGTCGTCTGCCGATAGATGCTCGGTCCGCACGACAGCGGTCGTGCCGTCGTATTCGTCCACTTCGTCGTTCACGATGAGCGATTTCTCGCGGAAGTCCTTCGTCATCGGCGTGCCCGGGTATGGCGTCGGATGCTGGATGTAGGGCCAGTCCACGTACTTGCGCGCAAAGTCCAGGTTCGCCTGGATCGACGCCTCGGTATCGCCGGGATTGCCCACGATGAGACCGCCGACCACCAACAAGCCGTACCGGTGCAGCAATTCGACCGCGCGGTAGGTTGCGCTGCCAGTCGTGCGGCCGCCTTCGCGGCGGGCGTTCTTGGCCTTGGCCTTGAGATACGCCAAGTCCTGATCGAGGACATTCTCGATGCCGAGGAACACGTAGCGGAAGCCCGCGCGGCGCATCGCCGCTCCCAGTTCGTCGCCGGCCGAGGCGATGGCCGACGTCATCGCCTGGACGATGTAGTCGACGTCGTTGAGGGTCGCGGCGGTGATGGCTTCACAAAGCGCCCTGAACCGGGCGATGTTCAGTGTGATGTTGTCGTCCACCAGGAAGATCGCACGCGCGCCGCGATCGCGCGCGTCGCGGATGTCCGCGACGACGCGTTCGATCGGCCAAGTGTGGAAGTTGCGGCCGCGCATCTCGATGATCGAGCAGAAGCTACAATCGTACGTGCAGCCACGAGACGTCTCGACGATGTCAATAGGCCGTCCGAGCAGCGTGTACCCGTCAAGCACGCGGGCCGCCCGCTTCGGCGGAAGGACCTCGCCCGCCAAATGACTCTCGGGCCGGCGTGGATTGCGCACGAACCGGTCGCCGCGTCGCCAGTACAAACCCGCGACGCCGCCGAAGTCGCCGCCATGCTCGATCGTCCGCAGCAGCTTGCAGAAGGTGATGTCGCCTTCGCCACGCACGATGAAATCGACCCCGAGCGCCGGATCCTCGTACGTCTCGGGCGCGAGGCTCGGGTCGTACCCACCGACGACGATCCACGCCTCGGGGCGGAGCGCTCGAACGAACGCGATGACCTTGTATGCCGTCTTCCTCTGAAACGTCATCACGGAGAGGCCGACAATGTCGGGCGCTCTCGTGGTCACAAGCTCGCGGACTGTCTGCGGCACGGCGTGCTGGACAAGCACGAGGTCCGCGATCGCAACGTCGTGGTGGGCGTCCACGTTGCCGGCGAGCGACGCCAGCGCCCCGTTCGGAAACCGCATCGCAAAGGACGGCGTGTGCTCGAACGAGTCGGGCATCGAAAAGAGCAGGACGTTCATGAGCGGCCTCCAAACCAGCTGCGGAGGACCCTCGCTATTGTACGCCCGTGCCCGCGAGTGCGATAGCGATGTGAGTACGGTTTTGATCTGCGAGAAACGAGCTGGACAGAGGTCCACCGCCGTTCATTGAAACCAGCGGACATTTCGCATCGCCCGCGCGACGTCCGCTTTCCCCCCAAAAGCGGACATGTGCGGTGCAACTAGGGATGTCCGCTTTGGGCCAAAAGCAGACATCGACGCTAATCGATTAACCCAGGGTCAAAGCAGAGATGCCGTACACACTCACCGTTTTGCCAACATCGCGTCGACTGAATAGCGTCCCGCTCCAGTCACAAAGACATACAGCGTACCACCCATGATC
>Ga0182040_10000110_pt1 | contig 34312 bp, 42 predicted proteins | sample flu12Cox44000176_FD_125973 | JGI IMG/M metagenome (GOLD analysis project Ga0182040, IMG submission 125973) | Lab enrichment of tropical soil microbial communities from Luquillo Experimental Forest, Puerto Rico - flux8day.12C.oxic.44.000.176 | ecosystem: Environmental > Terrestrial > Soil >... | reverse complement strand
CTTGGTCCGTTTGAGGGCGTGACTGTGCGAGTATTGCCGAGCGGTAAAGTCGCGGTCGCCACTGGCGCCACCAGCCAGGGACAGGGCACGCGCACCACACTGGCGCAGATCGTCGCCGAACAGGTCGGCTGCCGCATCGAGGACGTAGTGATGACGATCGGCGACACGGCGGCTATCGCCCATGGCGTTGGTGCCTTCGGCGCCCGCCAAGCAGTAAACGCGGGCTGCTCGGCGGTAATTGCCGGTCAAGCGGTCCGCACGCAGCTCATTGCGCTCGCGGCGCGCGCGCTTGGCGTGAGCGAAAGCGATATTAATCTCGATGACGGCCACGCGGTCGCGATGATCGGCAATAAGCCAACAATTCTGCTTGGCGAGCTGGCGCGACTAGCGCAGGGTATACCTGGCGTGTCGCTGCCGACTGGACAGGCGGTGGGGCTCGAGCACACCGCCTATTACACACCGTCGCAGGCCGTCTATTGCTCCGGTACGCATGTCACCGAGGTCGAAGTCGATCACATGACCGGCGGCGTGAAAATCTTGAACTATACGGTCGCCCACGACAGTGGCCGCATAATCAATCCACTTATCGTCGATGGGCAGGTGCAGGGCGGCGTCGCTCACGGCATTGGTAATGCCTTGCTCGAATGGATGAAATACGATGAGAACGCGCAGCCGCTCACGACGACGTTCGCCGATTACCTGCTGCCATTAGCGACTGACGTGCCGATGTGCACCATCGTCCACGTTGAGACTATCAGCCCGCTTAATCCGCTCGGCGTCAAGGGCGCCGGCGAGGGCGGAACGATACCAGCGCCGGCGGCAATCATCGCAGCGATTGAAGACGCTCTGGCGCCGTTCAAGGTGCATTTTACCGAAACTCCACTCACACCGGACCGGATTGTGGCAGCGCTGCGCGCGGCCGGAGCATATCCGGCGTGAGCGTTCGTGCACGGATTGTAGTTCGATTCCATTATCAGATCACGAGCCGCTCGATTCGTTGAATTGACCTTCGCCAACGGTGCGACGCGCACTCCGCGCCAACCGTGCAAGTTATCGACTTCGAAGTTTGACCCACTCCACCGCAGCGGTTCAGAGAAGCGAACATTGGGCGGACACCGTGTAATCTGAGCTATAAGAAGTAAACCAAGATGATTGCGCGCCCTCGCACAATGCTAATCACGCCTCTGATGCCTTGGTTAATCACGCCTCTGATGCCTTGGTTAATCACGCCTCTGATGCCTTGGCTAATCACGCCTCTGATGCCTTGGCTCTGCGGTCCCGCATCACGAATTGAAGATTGCGCAAATAAACGAACACACCGAAGGCTTGGCCGGCGATGAAGACTATGTCCCTGCGATAAAGCGCATAGACCAAGAGCAATAGCCCGCCGCCGATTGAGAACAGCCAAAACGCCAACGGAATGACGCTGTGGCCGGCGCGTTCGGACGCGATCCATTGCACCAGAAAACGCATAGTGAACAGCGCCTGGGCGACGAGACCGAGCAACACCCACCAGTCCAGCCGGTTGATGAAGACGTCGGTAAGATACGCGCCGATCACGTGCGACATCTCAACGAGCAAGGGTGACCTCCACCGATTGGGGAACGCGGTTTTTACGGCGAATGAGCCACCACACGCCGAAGAGATCGACCATGCCAATCCACAGCCGATCCCAAAAACCGTAACCGCCGCGGCCGATCGACCACCTCGACATAACCGATCGCAAGACCTTCGCGTCGAACAAGCGCCGGTAGAAAACGGTGTAGCCCATCAAAGTAAGGCAGCGCCAGAAACACGCCGCGGCGGAATGCCTTCAATCCGCATCCGGTGTCGCGGGTGCCCTCTTTCAAAATAGTGCTGCGGATCGCGTTGGCGACGCGCGATTGCAATCTTTTAAACCAGGTCGCCTTTCGTCCGACGCGCTGGCCGGCGACCAGCCCGATGCGCGGTCTGCCGGCCTCGAATGCGGCGATCAGAGCAGGGATGAAAGTGGGATCGTTCTGCCCGTCGCCGTCCATTGTGACGACAAGCTCGGCACGCGCCATGGCGACGCCGGTACGAATAGCGGCGGATTGCCCGCACGAACTCTCGTGCCGGATCTGGCGCAGCCATGGATGGTCCCGCATCAGAGCACGCAGCTCGTATTCGGTGACATCGGTCGAGCCATCATTTACGTACACGATCTCGAACGGGCGGCCCGCCAATGCGGCGGCAATTTCCGTGACCAGTGGCGCGATATTGCCGGACTCATTCTTCACCGGCACGACGATGGATACCGCCGGATCATTACGTCCGCCATGCTGCGCCGCGCCTGCGCGCGAGGTGCCCTCATCCAACATGCCGCAAGCTTCTAAAGCCCATCTCGGCGAGGTTCAATCGGCGAAAAAACCCGCTAGCCGGTTCAGATTGCCGATATTGCCTGCCGCAAAGTCGCCTTGATGCGCAACATCGATGGCGCCGGTTTGGCGCGAAGGTCGCTTGCACGAAATACCAAGCGTCGCGCGGCAAACCAGCGCCGGAGCAAATGGGTGCCGACGAGTGCCACCACTGCGCCGGCGATAACGTCGCTCGGATGATGGGCCAGCACCGCGACGCGGCTGAACATGATCGTCACTGCGTAAATCCACATCACCGGCCGCGTGCGCGGCCAGATCGCGCCGATGGCAATTGCGGCCGCCACTGCGGTGGTGGCATGGCCGGACGGCATGCTGGCGAATTCGGGGCGCCAGCTGAATGGAACATAATGAAATGGATTCTCGTGGCCGCCGACATATGGACGGGCGCGGCCGATCAAGCGCTTGACGATCGAGACGAACAATCCTGGCAAGGCGACCGCAAGAAACAAGAAACCGAACCGTGCTGCAAGCGCGGCAAGCGCGCCTTGCGAGAGAGCAGCCAATCGCGGCGAGATCACTGCCGCCAAGAACAATAAAATGATGCCGCATGGAAACAAGAACCAGCCCGACAATCCGAAATCTGTAATTGTCTCGAACGCATTGCGAAACCAGTTCGGCTCCTGGCGCGCCCAGTCGAGCGCGGCGGTATCGAAAACAAACATCGAAGTGGCTACGGCAGCGCACAGCATAATCGACCAGATGATGATTGCGTGCGATTGGATTGCGCGCGATCGCCACGGCGCGGGCGATTGTATCGGTCGGACGAGCGCGCGGAATGACAGAGCAACGTTAAGCCGGAGGTTGCGTGCAAGGTGCTCAAGTACAGATTGCCGGGGCGTGCCCTCGCCTATCGGTCGTGCCTCCAGCCCATCGACGCGTGCCTTCGGTGCGTTCACGGCGCGCCTACTGTTTCGAACACGGCAATCGAGACGCGTTTGCCGGTGCTGATGTCATAGCCGTCGATGAGCGGGCCGCGATCATAGCGCAGTCCGATCGCCTCGGCGCGCAGCGCGAAGGCGCGTTGTTGGCGGGTCTCGACAAAAGCAAACCGGCAGCTGCCTGCGAGCAAGAAGTCCGCGGCACCCGCCGCATCGGTGAGACGGGTCTTGGTGCCGGCGAGAAAGACCAGGCTTGGCTCCTCGTAGCCGGCGCTGGCGGCAACGGGATTGGAACACGGCGCCTCGCGCAAAACGTCAGCGAGCGCGACGCTGGGAAAGGCCGGTTCGAGCGATGGCACAACGATGGCATAGATTCCGATCGCCATGAGAACCGCGCCTTCGACCGCGCGAACAAAACCGCGTTCGGCGCCTTCCTGATCGTACAATTGCCAGGCAAATAGGCCGCAAACCACCGCAGCGGCGAAGAATGGCCAGGCCAGCAAAGCGAGATCGCGCTGGATAATAATCGCCGTCACCACGGCGACGACGCTGACGATCGCCGGCACCAGGAACCACCACACCACGCCACGCACGAGCCAAGGCCGCTTCGACAAAACCTGCGACTCGACCGCGCCGGCAGTGAGGATTGCAATCGCCGGATAGAGCGGCAGGACGTAGTGGGGCAGCTTGGTAACGACCGCTTCGAATACGATCCACGACGGCACGAGCCACGCCAACAGAAAACGCGCCGCCGCTTCGCGCCGCACCGCCCAAACCGCGGGCGCCGCCAGTCCGGCCAAGATCGAAGCGGGAAAAAACGTAACAAAAAACAAGATCAGGTAGAGACCCGGCGGCGCGCCATGAGTTTCTTGCGGACTCGCCACTTTGGCGAGCATGTCTTCACCGACCGATCCGATCAGAAACTGAGTGCCGACACGTGCATATATGGCGATGAACCAGGGCAAGACGAGAACGAGCAGCCAGAGAAGGCCGGGAAGCGGCCGCAGCGCCAACAACCAGCGCGCCGAGCGGTCGAGCACAACCAGCGTCGCCGCCGCCAGTCCAACGACCATCAAAATCATCGGCCCCTTGATGAGAATGCCGACGCCAAGCGCGGTCCAGAACATCGCGAGTTGATGGAGTCCGAGCTGTGGATCGCCGCGGCGCGGCGCGAGGTAGACACGCGCCAGCACCGCCATCGCGGCCACGACCGTGAACAAGAGGACTGCATCGGTCTTGGCGAGACGCGCTTCGACGCCGAGGATCGATGAAGACATCAGCATCAGTGCGGCGAGCACCGCGCCGCGCCGGCTGACGAACGCCAGTGCACACCAGTAAGTTGCCAGCACCGCGCCGATCGCCCCGATCAAGGACGGCAGACGATAGAGCCAGATGCTGGTGCGTGCGTTGGGCACGCCAAGCGCGCTCGCGGCATTTACAACGCCGGCTTGCAGCCAATAGATACCGACCGGTTTGCGATAGCGCACGTCGTCCTGGTAGCGGATGTCGACATAGTCGCCGGTTTCGATCATCTGCTTGGTCGCTTGCGCGAAGTAGGCTTCATCGCGATCGACTGGGGGAATTTGGAAAATGCCCGGTAGAAATGCCACCAGCGACGCCAGCACCAGCGTGACAATGGCGCGGCGGCTGGACCCCGCGGCGTAATCGAACAGCGCAGCAAAGCCCTTTGCGGGCCAGTAGGACCGGGACGTCCAGCTGCTGGTCGTGCTCATGCCGCCCGTGCTTTGCGAATGATCGTGTCGGAAATGGGAGCCCGCCACTGCCGGCGGCACCTCGGCGATCGCCCTCTAAGCCGCGCCGACAATAGTAAAATCGACCCTGGGGGGAAAGCTCAGGGCGAAGACTCGCGGGAAATACTATTACGGGGCAGTTCCGCGGCCGCGGCCGGCAATTTACTGGGCGTTTTCCCCTTTGAATCTATATAAAAGCGGCTCCGTCAGATAAAAGCGGCACCAGGCCCCGTAGCTCAGGGGATAGAGCAACAGCCTTCTAAGCTGAAGGTCGCAGGTTCGAATCCTGCCGGGGTCGCCATAACAATCAGATACTTAGCGAGGCCAAGAGGAATTACGCACATCCTCCAGTAACGGCGCCTACGCTCATGCCACAACATGCCGATCTAATTAGCGTTGCTGCGTTCCGAAAATCGAGCGAAGCTATTTTGACCTCGAATTTGGGATTTTCGAACCTGGCTTGGTTGAGTTTGACGGTCGGAACTTGCGACGGGACCCAATCGAGGAGCCGCTCAAAGGTTCGCATCTGAGCATCATCGTGGATGAGCACTTCGAGTGGGATTTCGCGAGGCGTGCACGGCTGCGCGGAGGATCGGGTCGAAGTGGCTTGGCTCGCCCTACCGCTCTGGCCGCTCTCCGCATTGGGCGGGATTGGGCGCTTGAGCCGTTAACCAAATCGCGTCGTTGTGATTAACAAACGTTAAATAATCGTCTCGTTTCCATTATAAGATCGGGACCGCTCTCGGCCTACGAGAGTGCGGCCCCGACCTCAGCGTCCCCCATCCCCCAACCCCGACCTGAGTCGGGGCCGGCATTATCTCTGTTTGATTGTGACCTCGATAGGCACAATTTTGATACTGGGGATGTCCCATGAGCGGGCTGTTACCTCAGATTTTCATTGTGATTGCCTTTGGCGCGCTTTGCTTCGGCTGTGGTTACCTCGCGGCTTTCATTGTTACGCGCAATCACTGGCGAGACGAAATGATCAAGCGCGGTGTCGCCCGCTATAACTGGCAGACCGGCAAATGGGAATGGGGGGAGCCGCCGAAAGATTCGAGATATTGAGCGCCCGCCCGCCGCCCCGTGACTTCCCCAAAACCACGTAAGCGTTCAGAGCGCAGCAAATGAATCCGAACCAAATTAAACTCGATCGCTGCTATTCGATGATGCCCGTAAATGGACGCCGCACCATCGCTCGGGTAACAAAGCTCTTTAGAATTACGGCTTTGGCCGCATACGACGAGATCGGGGGGAGTGAGACCCTTGAGTTGAATCCTATTGTGGTGCGGTTTGTATGGCGACACGCCGCTTACCCGACAGGATGGTCGACTAGGCGGCAGCAATTGCTGCTCGATCATTTTGTATTGGCTGCGGAAAGGGAAGTTACCGGCGTGTAGCTCACCGCTTCCCTGCCGCTGCGGTCTGTCGATGAACTTGAACACCGCTTCGTGGTAAAGGACGGGCCGTACGGACAAAAGCGCGCGTATGCGGCTCGATGGTCGCCCGGAAGCATGATAACCTCATTGCTGACGGGGGTATCCAATGACACGGATATTTGTCGTGGTCTGGGCGCTTGCGCTTACGGGCTGCGGCGCTGCAAAGATCGATGAACGCGCGGATGCGCGCGCCGAATACCAGAAGTCGCTTGATGAGTATCAAGCATGCATCGATTCGAACCTCAAGAACCTAGAGAAATGTGAGCAAAACCGCGTCCTCATGGAAACTAACGGGCGCACGTACAACAATATTCCGGCCGGGAGCAAACAACGCACTAATAGCGCCGGGACCTTTCAAGGCGCTAATGCCGCCAACACACCAACGTCATCGCAGGCGCCAGCACTACAAGCAGCGTCATCGCAGATGGACACCGCCGACGCCACAACAAACCGTCACCGCAGAGCCTAAGCCGCTTGATATCCGGCCGACACCAGCGCCGATACCTTTCTGAGTTCTTCGAGCAGCCTGCCGGGCCAAGCGCGAGGAGGAGCGGGGCGGCGGTCAGCGGCGAAATTGTTGACGCGCGATGCAGCGCGGCGGATTACTACTCGTTGCGCTGGCGTTGATAGCTGGCGGCTAGGTCCGGGACGTATCTGGGATTTTTAGTTCCAGGCGTGGTGATAACGCCAAACGGCGCGCATTCCAGCCCCGCTGTTATGGCCGCATGCATCCGGGCACAGAATGCCGCGTCCATGTCGAGATAACTTGGTTTTCTGTTAGTTATGCGTTCGATCTCCGTCAGGCGTTGGATTTCGTTATCGTCGCTCATCGACCTTTGTCCTCGTATCAGCCCGCACGATCAGAAAGGCCTCACGACCGGCGCTCAATTTGCTGTCGCGTTTGGTGGTCATCTCCTGCGGTCGCGCTGTTCGAGCCACGACCCTCGTCGTGGCGAACATGAAGCCGCGGCGGCGTTTCGCCGAACCAGAAGTTCGACGCCAAGCTCAAGATCGGCAGGCCAATAAAGATCAGTGTAATCGTGGCTAGCACGGCGAATACGTCGCGCCATTCCATCAAAAATGCGATGCCCGTCGTCGCCGACATCGATGCCAACGTCAAGGTTGGCACATATCTCATGATCGCGTCCTCATCCCGCTAACTATTTCATATGCCGCTGATCCGCGGGTCCCAGAGCGCGAACCGATTGGGAATGGTGACGTCAATCAGCAGCGACCAATTAAACACCGGTATCGGGTCAGCCATTCCGGTTCTGGCTTTGGCTCCTTCATTACCGAGGGGTAATAAGTGGTCACCTCGCCGGGCGAACACTGTACCGCCGTCCTTCACTATGGCCCGAAAGTTGAAAGGCGGCGTCGGCTGCCGTTGGGTCGGTGCTGACGCGGCTGCGAGATCGCAATGGCATTGCCCGAAAGGCATGGCAGCCCGGCAGTGCTGTTCGGTGTGCAGTAGAGATGGCTATGAGACCAGCTCTGCTCGGCTTGTGTCCGCGTTAGCCAGCGACTTTGCGCTGGACCGTCCGCCGCCCTCGATGACAACCTGCCCGCTCCCATTGTCAGCAACGACGTTGCCGTTACGCTTTCGGCGAAGGTGCAAAGGGGTTTCCGTTTTCTCCAGCATCGCACGCACATTGCAGAGAATGGCGAGGACTTCTGCGCGCTCGGCGTAAGCCTGGTCGCGCTCGTTGCGATTGTTGTCATTGCGGTTGCGTTCCTGGCTCAGCAACAAATTGAGATTGTCGATCTCGGAGTTTTTTGCTTCCAAGGCGGCCAGGGCTAGATTGAGTTTGTTCTCCAGATCGGCGATGTGCTTTTGCGTTTCGTCGTAGGAAATCGCGGCCTGGATCATTAAGTCGCGTTTCTGACCAGTGACCGTGAGTCCCCCATTTGAACTGACAGTAAGTCCACCCTTTGACGCACTCATGACACTATCCTCCTACACTACTCACTCACTTCACACTCCCGTTCCCATCCGCCCTATTGTGCAGGCGATGATGTGACAGTTCGTTGTAACAAAAACGGTCGTTTTTTGTGTTTGATCAACCGATTGTAACTACACAACAATTTTCGTTATCTGCTGGTTCTTTTGTTTGTTGTTTGTCTGTTGTTTGTTTGTTCTTTTTCTGTTGTTTGTTAGATATTTGTTTGATCGCAATTTGATTGGTTCATTTAAGACCGAAATTGGTCGCTTAAGTCGCCTTTCGGACTCGGCCGCCACACGGCCATAGCGTCGTGACCGCGCCACGACACTACCGCTGACAAAGCTACGCATGTCAGAACAAATAAGCCATCCCGACGACTAAAGCACAGCCTACGACGACGAACAAAAACTCGAAGCGCACAATTGCAGACGGCATGGCGGTGCAAGGTGAGCGCCCGCGGGGGATTCAGCGAGCGCTCGCTTGTTTTGGTGGCACTTGGGCTGATGACTAGCGACTTAATTTCGCCCTCAACAACAACACTTTACCAGATTTCCTTGCGGCTGCATCTTGAAGCTTAAAATTTGGTTAAAATTGCGCGGTCTCGTAGAACTGCAACTTGTGTTTGGTAGGCAATTTTGCGCTAACGCCTGGGCGGCGCGACGCGCGTCGGGGTGGTAATAGTTTTTGCCGCGCGAGCGGTGTCCTTATCTGCAACTGGCAGGATGAACTGGAACGACGCGCCACCTCAATCGTCCGACGACGCGGTGAGTTTGCCGCCATGATACTCAACGATCATTCGGCAGATCGCCAATCCCAATCCCTTTCCATGTCCCTTCGTCGTGACAAAAGGAGTAAAGATGCTGTGCCGAAGTGGCTATTAGCCTGTTCGGCAGCCATGCCGCGAGACAGCCCAATGCAGAGCAGCTCCGCCGGCTCAGCCCAGGTCAGTTTACGCGTCAGTTTGGACGAAATTCGGCCTGAGTTCATGTCCGTTTCAGCGTCGATAGCGCGGACATTCACGGGTTGTCACTGTATGGACACTATTGGGCGCGCGAAATCAGTTAGCCGGCCCCATGACGGATTTGGAGTGTCGGCACGATCGAGCGTGGCACCACCGAATGAGAGACTTGAATGCTGCTTGCGCTCACCGGCGGTACGGGTTTCATCGGACAGCACTTACTACGTGAACTGCCGAAACGCGGTTATCGCTTACGCGTGTTGCTGCGCCACCCATCTGCGGTACCGATGGAATGCGCCAGTGCGGTGATTGGTGACCTCGCTCGACCGCGGAATATGTCGGCGGCACTTGAGGGAGTTGACGCGGTAATCCATTCAGCAGGGTTTACGCAGGGTATGTCCGGTATCCCAGAGGACGACTATCGTTTGCTGAACACTGAGGCGACAATCGGCCTCGCCCGCGCTGCGAGGCGAGCTGGCGCAAAACGCTTTGTTTTCCTTTCTTCAATCCGCGCGCAATGCGGACCAACAGCTGCAACGGCGCTGACAGAGGCAGACGAGGCGAAGCCAACCGACGCTTACGGAAGATCGAAACTCGCAGCAGAACGCGGCCTTGCCGAACTCGACCTCGATTGGGTGTCACTACGGGCAGCTCTTGTCTATGGGCGTGGCGTCAGAGGGAATATGGCCCAACTCATGCGGCTCGCGCGCTCGCCGTTTCCGCTGCCATTACGGAGCATCCGCGGCCGACGCTCCGTGCTTGCACTAGAAAATCTATCGCTGGCCATTGATGTGCTGCTGAAAGCGCCGGGAGCGCTTCGGCGGCCCTTCATTGCCGCCGATGCGGGGGCGCTCACGGTTGGAGAGATGATCGCGGCCATGCGCTATGGGTTAGCGCGCCGGCGAAATGTATTTCCGGTACCTCCAGTGCTGCTCAAAATCCTGCTTCGCTCCATGGGCAATGAAGAAATCTATCGGCGTTTATCCGGGTCGTTGGTCGCGGATCCGTCAGCATTAATGGGTTTGGGTTGGTCGCCGCGGCTTACTACCACGGATGGCCTCGCCAGGTTGATGCAGGAAAACTAAGGCCGATAGAGCCTTTCGAGAGCTCGGTGCCTATGCACGGTTTGGGTCAATAAGCGACACCGTCGGCGTGAAGTGTGTTTTGCCCCTTCTGGGACACCAAGCCGAGATTCCTAAACGCCCGGGAGGTTTGCCGCTGCCGGCGAAGGCTTTAGCGCCACCCATACCCGTAGCCGCCCCAATACCCGGGTGCGTAGTCATATGGTCTGGGCGCTGCATGTATTGGCACTGCCGCGTATATCGGCCAGGGATTCATCGTATATGAGGGGGCTGGAAAGCCGTAGTACGCGCCTGCCTCGTACTCAAAAACAGGAACTGCGTAGCCGTAGTGATGCCCATAGCCGTACCGATACCCATCAGCTGACGCGTTAGCCGCTGAAAGCGCCAACGCGACCGTTCCGAAAATAAAAGCTTTGATCATCGCACTCTCTCTCTCGTTGTAGTCCGTCCGGATATTTAACGTAGACGGCGTGTGATTGTTCGATGGCATATTCAAAAACCTCCTGTGGCATCCCCGGCTGGCCACAGTCGCAGGCGCGCATCTAAGTAAAACTCAAGCCGCCATGCCGACGACTTCCTGTTCTCGGCGACTCATCTGAACAAGGTTGGGTCGGTCGTTTGGGCGAAAACCAATCCGATGGTTTAGTGGGTAAAAAATCCGAAACGTGATGGTTGTCACGGAGGTCAGAGCCGGATCGGGCAATCTAACGGACAAGGATTTGTGTGAGGTCTCCATGAAGAGGAAACTCTTGCTCGCCTTGGTTTGGATTGCCCTAGCTGCTGGCATCGCTGCCGTGATCACCTTTCCCCCCGACTCCGTACTGACCGCGGAGTTTCGCCGCTAATTTCTTTGCGCGGCCAAGGCCGCCTCAACTCTGCGCTTTGCGCGATCGAGTCTCATCATTTAGTGCACACTTTAAAATGCGACGACGCCGTTCTGCCGATCCCGCGGATCGACCTTGTCTGTTTAGCCGCTGCCCCTGAGCGTTCGGCCGACCACTTCCAATGTGCTGGTTTGACCCGCTACGATGAGAAAGGGACAGACCTGTCGAGCTTGACTTAACCGAGTTCGGGTTCGTCATAAATGGTAAGGGCCGTCAGGGCGCTGGGAAGGAATCATGATTGCGAGCGATCGTCGCGCGCGTCTCGTTGCTGCTATCTCCGAAGCGGGACTGGACGTGCTGCTCATCTATGGCAATGCCTGGCAGTGCGATTATCTGCGTTACGCCACTGACTTTGGTATCCTTGAAGGCCAGGCGCTGGCGCTTGTCGATAAGAATAGGCACATTGCCGTTTATGTGGACAGTCCACTCGAAGCGGACCGCATCGGGTTGGATTGTCCTGACATTGAGGTGATCTACGCGCCCAACCTCACAGTCGAGGTGGAGGCTAAACTTGGCCAATTGCGCAACCACCGCATCGGTGTTGCGCCCCGACGTCTTCTCCCCCGCCGTATCGCAGCGCGCGTTGAGGAAATCAAATTCAGCGATGAGACTTCCCTTTTCGATAGTCTGCTGATGGACAAGATGGATTCGGAAATCGCCGCAATCCGTCGCGCGGCAAAGTTTGCCGACCAGGGGTATCAGGTGTTTATGGGAGCGGCGTGCGTCGGACGTGTCGATTACGAACTCATCGCCGAAGTTGAAAACTACTTTCGGGCGTGTGGCATCGAAGATAATTTTCAGATTATCGGAGTCGGCGGCACTGACGTTAAGGGCATGGCGCCGCCCAGCGGCCGCATCCTAAGGCGCGGGGATCTCGTCACAACCGAGCTGACGCCAAGCGTCGACGGGTATTACACTCAAATCTGCCGCACGTTGGTGGTTGGCGACCCGACATCGGAACAGCGCGCCGCGCACGCGCTTTTTCGCGAAGCGATGGAAGCGGGAATTGCCGCGGCGCGTGATGGTGTCGCCGCTGCCGACATCGCACGCGCGGAAAACGATGTGTTTCGCAAGCACGGTTTGGGCGAATATACCACCAGCAAATATACGCGCGTGCGCGGCCACGGCATGGGATTGTTCGCCGACAGCAAGCCGCATCTGCTCGAGACCGTCACGACACGAATCGCAGCCGGCATGACGCTCATTGTCCACCCCAATACTTACCATCCGGCTGTTGGCTATCTTGTACTCGGTGACGGCATTCTAATTACCGATGACGGCTGTGAGGTTCTGACTCAGACGCCGCGCGAGCTCTTCAGTATCCCGGCTTGATGGGTCCAGAACCATGCGCCGCGGATTGATGCACTGGGATGCACGCGAACTGCCGCTAGAGCTTTTCGAGACGCGTATTGTTCGGCTGCGTAAGGAGCTCGCGCTTGCCGGCCTCAATGGCCTCATCATCTATACAAACAATGTTCGTCCGAGCGCTGTACACTATTTGACAGGTTTCACGCCGTACTGGTCCGAGGGTTTGCTTCTCTTACCGATTCGCGACCGACCCGTCTTTGCCACAGCGCTGTCGAACCGCGTCGCCGACTGGATCAGGTCGAACGACCCCGTCAGTGAGGTCATCAGCACGCCCAGACCAGGCACGTTGCTCGGCGAACGTCTGGCCGGCGATGTTTCGGCGAACCAGATCGGTATTCTGGAAATTGATGCGATGCCCTGTGAGCTTTTTGACGACCTCTCCGCTGCCGCACCAGACATTCTCTGGGTCGACGCGAGCACTCAATTCGCAACAGCACGCTCCGGCATCGACACAGCCGAGCAACGGATGCTGGCGAGAGCGGACGCGCTCGCTGTCGCGGCGTTTGACCAAGTGGACATCGAACAAAGTCTAGATGCCGGTGCGCTCGCCGCACTGATCGAAAAGCACGTGCGCCTAGCTGGTGCCGAAGAGATTTACCTCGCGGTCGCACCCGATCTTACCGCAGACCACCGGCTAAACCGCGTGTCGAAACCGGCAAAACTAACCGAACGTTTTGCTATGCGCGCGTCGATTGCCTACAAAGGAAGCTGGATCCGTCGGACCCGTACCTTCGCCAAAGACAGTTCGGTTGCCCGCGCAAATGCCTGGTTCGAGGGACTGGTCCAGGCGATAAAACCGAACAAGCCATTTGCGGAGCAAATTGCGACTCAGCTGACGATGTTGCCCGGAGCGCGGATCAACAGCTGGGCGGTCGAAGCCTGTACCGGCAGCTATCCGCTCTCGGTCGTTGCTTCCTCGAGCGCCTCACGAGGGTTTGAGCCGCTCGCCGTTGGAGGCGGCGTGATTACAATCATACTTTTACTTAACGAGGGACCTTGGATTGGAAGCGCGCCATTCATTGTAGACGGCCACTCATTCACTACTGGCAGAATGTAACCCAGCCGCTATTACTCGACTTTCACGGGGACAAATTGCGTCGTGAACAAGGTTTTGTCGTCTGGAATTTCCTTCAACAGATGCATGTCGATATAGGATCGTTTGAGCGTTGCGATGCCTTGCGGATCGAAACTGCCGTCTGTGCTGAAGTAGCCAATTTGATCATCGTAGGCGCGCGCGGCAACGGCCGGGCTGGCGTTGATCACCTTGGCGGAGATTTCCACAGCTTTGTCTCTGTTCGCCTTCATGAAGGCAATGGTTGCGAACCAACCTTCGAGAAAGGCACGTACCGTTTCCGGATGTTGCCCGACTAAATCGTCGCGAGCGAAGATGACATGTGTGATGAAATGGTCGACGAACGGCAGGGCGGTTGTGATGATGCGCCATTCCTTTGCTTCCTCAAGGGCGTAGCCTGTTTCAAGCGCGCCAATATAGCCGTCGATCTGATGCGTTTTGATCGCGGCGCGCGCCGGAGGCATGCCGCCGATCGGGACCACGACAATGCCGTTGTCACCCCAGCCCTTCTTTTCGTTGATGCGCTCTCCGACCCACGCCGTTAGCGAGCCTACGGTGGTAACGCCGAGCTTTTTTCCCTTGAGATCGTCGATGGTCTTAATGTCGGAGTCGTAGCCGACCATCACCGCGATGTTGCGCGGCAGGCCATACATCGCTGCGACCGCCTTCGCCGGTACGCCCTTTGCGGAAAACGCCATGCCGGGCCCTGAGCCGATGCCTATGTCAACGCTGTCGGCGGTCAGCGCCTGCTGCAACTTGGCGTCGCCTGCCGAGGACGATTCCTCGATATCGACGCCGCGCTTGGCGAAGATGCCCATCTCAATGCCGACATCCAGTGGCGTGAAGGACCAAGCGAACGGCACCACCTTGGCGACGCGAAGCGCTTGAGCGGCTCGCGCCGGTGCGATCGCCAGCGCTATCAGGAGTACAGCACCGCATGTCCGGTAGAATGGCGGACCCCAGCGAAGAAATCGTCGCACCCTATCCTCCCAAGCTTCAGTCTTGTTGCTGGACGTGCGGAGATCATTTCAGAAATTTGTACCCATTGCCATGCATCAGCGCGGGCCTTGCGTTGACCGGTAACGCTCCTGTCACTAGAATCATTCTCACCTAGGCCGTTGCAGGAGATTGCCGTGCACATCATAGACTCGCATTTTCATTGGTGGCCCAGGTCGATTTTCGACAAGCTCTGCAAGCGCCGGGATTTTCCCAGGGCTCAAATTAATAAAAAAGGCGGCTACGATTACGTGCGGCGAGCCGCGAGCGGCCAGCACCTCAACAGTTGGGCCGAGTGGTTCGATCTCGACAAGCAATTCGAATACATGGACAAGACCGGTCACAAGGTCGATGTGGTCTGCTCGATTGGTCCCTTCTCGGTTGCGTTTTCCGACATGCCGCTGTCCGAAGGCCGCGATTACGCGCTGATGTGGAACGAAGAGATGGCGGGTGCGCAGAAGAGGTATGCCGGACGTCTCTGGGCAAGCGCTGCGGTGCCGTTACAAGACACGCGTGCTGCGATCGAAGTGGTCGACGACGCGGTCAATCGGCTCGGCCTAATGGGCGTTAACCTGCCGGGCAGCGTCGGCGAAGACGCCCGCCTCGACGCCGACCGGCTTGAGCCGTTCTATGCTCATTGCGAGAAGCTTGGCCTACCACTGTTCCTGCATCCAACCGATGTCATCTTCCAAGACATGCTCGACGGCTATGACGGTGCCTTGCACTTGACCCTTGGCCGGGTCATCGAAGTGAGCGTTGCCGCGATGCGGCTCATTTTTTCCGGCATGATGGAGCGTCATCCCAACTTAAAAATCGTGATGTCGCATACCGGTGGCGCCCTGCCCTACCAGGCCGGCCGCATGGACAAAAACTCGAAGGCGGCAAAGCTGCCCAGATCAGTCCAGACCTATATGAAGCGAATGTACACCGATACCGTGTCTCCGCACGCAGCGGGCATAAAATTCGCGATCGATTATTACGGTATCGACCACGTCATGTACGGCACCGACTATCCCTGTTGGGATCCGATGCCGTGCCTTGATCTGATCAATCAGATCACGCTCTCGGCGACCGATAAGCAGAAGCTGTTCTACGACAACGCGCGGCGCATTCTCAATTTGCGCGATCTAGCGAAACCGCAATCGACCAAGCGCGAGCCGGCACTTACGTAAGGCAAAGAGCATCTTTGACGGTCGGGCTTGTCCCGCCCGTCCATTTACTTTGGTGGCGCAAACCGCTCGTCAATGTCTTGCCATTTGTCGTAGCCGACGAGTTTCTTGTAGTCCTCGAAATCCATACCGTCGTTGCGATGGGCGAATTCGCCTGACTTCATATCGAGCAGAACCGCCTCGATAGCCTTGGCGGCATGCATAATGGTGTCGAGACCAAGGACTGCGCAGTTGAAACCGAGTTGCTTAAGCTCTGCCATCGACAGGATCGGCGTCTGACCGCCCATAAGCGGATTGCAGATTTGCGGGACGTCGAAAGCCTTACCGATGATCTCGAGCTCCTTCACGCTGCGCGGTGCCTCGATGAAAATTCCGTCAGCGCCAGCGCGGATATAGCGTTCAGCGCGCCGCATTGCCTCGTCAAGGTCAAAAACAGCACGCGCATCAGTGCGCGCGAGAATCCAGGTTTCGCGTTTGATCCGCTCGGAACAGGCCGCCCTGATTTTCGCCTCCGCCAGCCCGGTGGCGACGACGTTCTTGCCAACCATATGACCGCAACGCTTGGGCCACTGCTGATCCTCGATCAGGATTGCGCTTACGCCCATGCGCTCGTAACTCTGCACCGTTTGCACGACGTTCTTGACGTCGCCATAGCCGTCATCACCGTCGACGAACACTGGTAGGTCGCACGCCGCCATAATGTCGCGTACGCAGGCGGAAATTTCACCGAACCCCTTGAGGCCGACGTCGGGGACGCCATAGCGCGCGCCGACTGCCGGAAAACCGCCGATGAAATATGTCTCAAAGCCGATCTTCTGTATGAGTCGTGCGCTGAGCGCGTCATGCGCCCCGGGAACGATGAGAAATCGCTTATCCTTTACCGCCGCATCGATAATCTGACGAAAAGTTGCTGGCATTGAGCGGCTCCGCGATTCTGATATGTTCGGCGTCCCCCCGTCGCGGCTGCGACTTAAGCCCAATTCTCTACTCAAGACCAGCGTACCAGCGGCAATACATGATCTTCGTTGCGGTTGATATCGGCGGCACCTTCACCGATCTGATCGGATTCGACGACGGGAGTCGGGCGTTTGTTCAAGCCAAGAGCCTAAGCACGCCGGCCGATCTTACTCTTGGCGTCATCAACTGCCTGCGCGAAAGCGGCCTCGATGCCGGCAAGATCGACGAATTGATCCACGGATCCACGGTCGCCATCAACACCCTGATTGAGCGCAAGGGCGCCAACACGGGATTGGTTGTGACGCGCGGTACGCGCGACGTCTATGTTATTGGCCGCGGTAACCGACCGGAATCGTACAATCTGTTCTTTCATCGCCACCGGCCTCTGGTTTCACGCAGGCTTACACTAGAGGTGGCGGAGCGAATGCTCGCCGGTGGCGAAGTCTGCACGCCGCTGAATAAAGCCAACGTCGCGAAGGCTTGCAAAGTTCTTAAAGCCAACGGAATCGAGGCTGTTGCCGTCTGCTTTCTGCACGCCTACGCCAACCCCGATCACGAGCGAATCGCCGGCGCGATGATCAGGAAGGCGATGCCGCAGGCTTACGTTTCCCTCTCGCACGAGATTTTGCGCGAATACCGGGAATTCGAACGACTGTCGACCACGGTTGTAAACGCCTATATCGGGCCGAAAGTCGGCGGCTACGTGAAAAACCTCAAGGCTAGCCTCGGTCGCATCGGGTTCGCCGGCGATCTATCGATCATGCGCTCCAATGGCGGGGTGATGACGCCCGAGGTTGCGACGGCGCGGCCTGTGGCGATGATGGAATCGGGACCGGTCGGCGGCATTATCGCCTCCGCGCGTGTCGGCGTGCAGCTCGGGTTTCCCAACGTGATTTCCTTCGACATGGGCGGGACTACCGCCAAAGCCAGTTTAGTCCGCGCCGGCGAACCGACGTTGGCGCCGGGTTATTACGTCGGCGGCTACAGCAGCGGTCATCCGGTGATGTTGCCGATGATCGACGTCGTGGAAGTCGGTGCCGGCGGCGGCAGCATCGCCTGGCGGGACGATGTAGGCGCCCTCAAAGTGGGGCCGCACAGCTCTGGCGCCGATCCCGGGCCGATTTGTTACGCCGCTGGCGGGACGGAGCCGACCATAACCGATGCCAATGTCGTGCTCGGCAGGCTCGACCCCGACAACTTTCTCGGCGGCACCATGAAGCTCGATGCTGCCGGCGCCGCGCACGGCATCAAAAAGAAAATAGCCGACCCGTTGAAGCTTCAAACGATTGCAGCGGCGCAAGCCATTATCGACATCGCCAACTCCAAAATGTCGCTGGCTGTGCGCGAGGTGTCGGTCGCAAAAGGTTACGATCCCCGCGACTTTGCATTGGTGGCCTCGGGCGGAGCGGGACCGCTGCACGTTTGCGCCGTCGCGCGTGAGCTCCATATCCCGACAGTCATCGTGCCCCTGTTTCCTTCGCACTTTTCGGCGTTGGGCATGTTGATGGCCGACGAGCGTCACGATTTCATTCGCACCATATATTCTGATCTCGCCAGCGTCGATTTTACCAAACTCGTCGCCGTACACGAGGACATGGTGGCAGAGGCCAAGACGGCGCTACGCCACGGCATAGATCCGCAATATCAGGTTCAGCTTGATATTCGCTATGTCGGTCAGGAGTTCACGCTGTCGATCCCGGTCGAGTTGACCCAGCTCAAACGCGGCGACCGGAGCGGCATCCGCGTCGCGTTCGACCGCCTATACGATCAACGTTACGCCCATCATTCGCCGGACGAACCAGTAGAACTGGTTAATTTCCGGCTGAGCGCCATCGGCAAGCGGCCGAAATTGCGTCTGCCTGCACTGTCAACGAGTGGTGCAGCGATGCCACGAGCCGAGCGCCCGATCTATTTCAGCTCTGCTGCAAGCCCGTTGATGGCGAAAATTTATCGCCGGCAGGATCTTCGCGCCGGCGCGCAGATTCCGGGCCCGGCGTTAATCCAGGAACACGGCTCGACTACTGTCTTGTTCGAGCACGATCAGTGTCGGGTCGCGGCTTCGGGCGAGTTGATCATTGCTGTCGGAGCGGCTCATGACTCTTGACGCCGTCACGCTCGAGGTCATCCGCAACGCGCTGCCGGCCGTCGCCAATGAAATGGCGGCTGACCTGCAGCGCACCTCCTACAACATGATGATTTACGAGGTGCGCGACTATTGCACTGCACTTCTCAACACCAAGGGCGAGTTGATCTCCCAGAACGTGGGCGGCGTCTCGCACTTCGTTGCTGATCTCGGCGTGATCGTCGTCGATGGGATGAAGCGATATGGCGAGGACGGTTTCAAGCCGGACGATGTGGTCATTACCAATCATCAGGCGGTGGCGGGGCAGCACCTGAATAACGTGGTGATCTACACGCCATATTTCTACCGTGGCGAACTCTTGATGTTCATGATGGTACGCGCCCACTGGATAGACGTTGGTGGCATGTCGACTGGTTTTGGCGCGGGACCGCAGGTGGCTGATCCATGGCTTGAAGGGCTGCAACTCGACCAGCTCAAGATCTACGAAGAGGGCCGAGTCAACGAAACGCTTTACCGCGTGATCAAGGACAACATTCGCTTTCCGGAATCCTCGCTCGGCGACATGAAATCGCAGATGGCTGCTTGCCGCTTGGCGATGAGGCGAATGGACGAGCTTTTCGAACGGTATGGCCGCGACACCATGCTGGCGGCGATTACGCGCGTTTTCGACGAGACCGAGCAGAAATGCCGCAACGTGGTCGCCCAGCTCCCGGACGGCGAGTACGAAGCCTCGGCGTCGATCGACGATGACGGAGTACTTAAGGGCGTGCCGGTGCCGATCCGAGTCAAGGTCAAAGTCAAAGCCGGTGCTATGACGATCGATCTTTCGGGCTGCGCATCGGAGCGCAAAGCGGGCATCAATTCGCGCACCTTGGCCGGGGCGCGCGTCGCCTACAAGGCACTCACCGGTCCGCTCGATCCGGTCAACGAAGGCTCGTTCCGCGCACTCGAAGTGATCGTCCCGGAAGGCAACGTCATGATGGCGCGCTATCCGGCGCCGATGTCGAGCTGGAGCGTGATCGTGCCGACTGTGGTTGACACAATCGTCACCGCGCTTGCCAAAGCAATGCCCGACCGGGTGCCAGCTGGACATCACGCTCTATTAGGCGGCGCGGTGGTTTTCTTCGGCGTACATCCGAAGACCGGCCGCCGGTTCGTGGTGCAGAGCATCGAGGGCGGCGGCTGGGGCGGTCGGCCATTCGAGGACGGAGAGTCCGGGACCGTTTCGGTCTGCCAGGGCGACGTACGAAATGGCTCGATCGAGGGCATCGAGTTGAAATGCCCGGTGCTGGTTGAGAGCCGAGCGTTACGGGCGGACTCCTGCGGAGCCGGTAAGTTTCGTGGTGGATTTGGTATCGACATGCAGGTGCGCAATCTGGTTGAGGGCAAATGGAATTTCGAGCACGCCCGGCGCGAACACTGTCCACCATGGGGGTTGTGGGGCGGCACCGCAGGGGAAGCTGGCGGCTATCTGCTGCGGCGTCCGGGCGAAAAGGACTTTACCGTCATGACTGGCGCTCATGTGCCAGTGGCGATCGGCGCCGCGGCAATCGTCCGCACTGGCGGCGGCGGTGGCTGGGGCGATCCGCTAGAGCGTGACCCTGTGTTGGTTTGCCAAGACGTGGCCGAAGGCCTGATCTCACTTGCAGCAGCGCGCAACCTCTACGGCGTTCTCATTCGAAATAACCTGACGCTCGATGGAACCGGCACGAACCGGTTACGGTCACGGTTAAGATCAGGGCGTGGTAGCCGCCCGAAGACGAAGGCGCGTTCGAAAAGAATTGGCAAAAAAGGCAGGTGAATTCGCGTCTACGCCGCGATGCTGCTTTGCCTATAAAAACCGGAAGCCAGGGAATGACGATTGGCGATGTGGCGATACGAATCAAAGATGTTTCGCATCAATTCGGCGAACCAGGCGATGCGCAATTCGTGCGCGTGTTGCAGCACGCGTCGCTGGACATTTTACGTGGCGAGCTCGTCTGTCTGATTGGGCCGAGCGGCTGTGGCAAGAGTACCTTGTTGAACGTGATCGGGGGCCTCATTCGACCAAGCTCAGGCACTGTTGAGGTGGGTGCGAATCTCATCCACGGACCGTTGCCGCGTGAGATCGCTTTTGTATTCCAGGAGAATGCGTTGTTTCCCTGGTGCACGATCATCGACAATGTCAGGCTCGGCATGGTGTTTCAGGGCGTTTCGAAAGACCAGCACGAGGATCGCGCCCGCACTTCGCTGGAAGCGGTGGGCCTGAGCGAATTCATGAGATACTACCCGGAGCAACTGTCCGGGGGCATGCGGCAGCGCGCGGCATTGGCACGGGCGTTAAGTCTGGAGACGAATATCCTTCTCATGGACGAGCCGTTCGGAGCACTCGACGAACAGACACGCATGATTTTGGGTGAAGACCTTTCGGTACTCCTCGCGCGCACGGCAAAAACCATTGTGTTCGTAACGCATTCGCTTGGTGAGGCGGTATTTCTCGCGGATCGCGTCGCAATATTCTCCGCGCGGCCCGGCACTATCAAGGCGACTATCAAGATCGACGAGCCGCATCCGCGGAAGCCCGGCTTCGTAACCACCGAAAAATTCGCGCAGCTTCGCAATCAGCTTTACGGATTGCTTCACGACGAAATTCGGAAAGGCGTTGAGTTCACTGCCGTGATGGGACCAGACTCGTGAACGGCCAGCAAGAGCAGCAGGAAAGATGGCTGAGTCGCTGCTTGCAGATCGGATTCGTCCTCGTTCTCCTTCTGTTATGGTATTTGGGAACGACGTATTGGGGCATCAGCGGCATCTTGCTACCGAACCCGGTGATGGTTCTGCACGACTTGAAAGAGGTGTTAGGTAGCGGCGAGTTTCTGCCCGACCTGGAAGTGACGCTTTTCGAAGTCGCGGTCGCTTTCGCGCTTTCTTGCGTTAGCGGTCTCGCGCTCGGCTATCTAATCAGCCGTTCCCCATATCTTATTGCCGTGTTCGAACCGCTATTGTCGAGCGTGTACTCGATACCGATAATTTTATTTTTACCGCTCTTCGTGCTCTTCTTCGGGCTCGGACCGTGGTCGAAAATAGCCCTTGGCGCTACGATCAGCTTTTTTCCAATCGTGCTCAATACGATTGCCGGCTTCGGCTATGTCGACCGCATCTTCATCACGGCGGCGCGCTCGATGGGCGCTTCCAATGCACAAATGTTCCGCTACGTGCTGCTACCAGCCGCATTGCCAGTGGTCCTGACCGGACTTCGCATCGGCTTTACGATCGCGCTACTTGCCGTGCTCGGCAGCGAAACCATCGCTTCATTTGCTGGCCTTGGCCACCGCATCGCGCAGTTGGCTGACGCGATGGAAACGGTGCGTATGTTCGCGTACATCACCTTCGCTGTTGCGATCGCCGCCGGGCTCAATGCGTTGGTGAGTTCTCTCGAACGGCAAGCGAAGCGGCGATGAAACATGCCTGACACCTCTTCCACACTTATCCGCCCCCTCTGGCTGATGCGGCTGACAGTGATCGCGGGCTTGCTGGCTTTCTGGGAAGCGGCGGCGCGCTGGTGGGTCGATCCACAGTTCCTTAGCCCGCCTTCGCGAGTTTTTCTCTCGCTGCCATCCCTGTTCGATACTCAAGGCGTGCCGGCGGCGCTTGGGATAGCGTTCTGTGAGTTTGCGGTGGGTTTCGCGATATCAGCCGCGATCGGGCTCGCGGTCGGATTAGCGATTGGGCTTTCGCGGCTGTCGCGTCGGAGCTTCATGCCGATCATTCTTCTGCTCTACGCAACGCCACAGATCACCGTGCTGCCGTTGTTTATCCTCTATTTCGGTATCGGTCCTGCCTCCAAGATCGCTTTTGGCGTGAGTCACGGCATCTTTCCCATCATCGTGACTGTCGTCGCCGGCGTTCAGAACATCAGGCCGATCCTGATTGTCGCGGCGCGCTCCATGGGTGCCAAACGCTGGCAAATTTTCCGCTGGGTAATCTTCCCTCACATGATCCCAAGTTTTTTTGCCGGTTTGAGGCTTGGCATGGCCGGCGTTCTGCTTGGTGTATTGCTCGCCGAGCTTTACGTCTCGACTGCCGGAATCGGTTACTTCACGCAGATGTTTACTGAAAGCTTCGATCCAACCAAATTACTCGGGCTCATTTCTGTATTGGCGTTAATGGCGATCGCCTTCAATGTGGCTCTGCGTCGGGCCGAGATTCATTTCGCGCGTTGGCGGCAGAATTAGAAGCAAATGCGACAGCTATGATCTCGATGGTCGCTATCAGAGGACAGAACCGCGAATTGTGGCAGAATCTGCCGTGAGCGCATTGCAGGCATTGGGCTCGTTTGTCGCCGAGGGCGTATGCAATCAGGTGCCGGAGGCGACACGGGCACAAACGAGCTTGCATGTGACCGACACGGTCGGCGCCTGGGTCGCTGGAGCACACACGTCTGAAGGAAGGCGGTTGCTTGCGAATGCGCGTGCGATTGCCGACGATCATCTTGGTCGTGCAATCGCTGTTCATTGCGCGCTGGCAAGGTTGAGCGAAGTTGACAACATTCATCTTGCGTCGTCGATCACACCTGGCGGTATAGTGATCCCCGCGGCTCTGACTATCGCAGCGTCGCGGAGCGAGATAACGAGCGATGCACTCGTTGAGGCCATTGTTGCTGGAATCGAGGCGATGGTTCGGCTCGGAATTGCCATTGACGGTCCCACGATTCTTTACCGCGGCATCTGGCCAACATATTTTGCGACTGCGTTCGGTGTAGCCGCGGTGGCGGCCCGTTTGTACAACTTCAATGCCATACAGGCCGCGCATGCGCTGGGACTAGCGCTAAGTTTTGCAGCGCCAGGCGTTGGTTCCCATAATGCGCAGAGCACATCGCGTTGGTTTGCGCTCGGTCATGCCGCATATAGCGGTTTCGCCGCCGCGCAGGCGGCGCAAGCCGGATTCACCTCAGATTTGAATCTGCTCAATGGCGATTTCCTAAGCCGCGTCTATGGAATCACTCCCAACATCAACGCTTTTATTGCGGGCATCGGTCGGCACTGGGCCATCGGCGACACGTCGATAAAGCCCTGGTGCGCGGCACGTCAAACGATCGCTGCCACGCAAGGTTTGCTGGAAATGATCGAGCTTGGCTTATCCCGTCAGGAGATTGTCGCGGTTGAGGTTCACGTCCCACCGCCGTTTCTCAGGATGATCGACCACGGCGTGGAGGCTGGCAATCGCACCTCATATCTCACCAGCGTTCAGTATCGAGTGGCTCTCGCCGCCTACGAGCGCTCTCGGTTGTATGACGTCAATTCTTCGCCCACACAATTAGCCGATGACATCAAATCATTTATGCAAAAGATTTCGGTCAAGGCCGATCAAGAATTATTGACCCATTATCCTACCGCGTGGCCCGCTAGGTTGGTTGTTCAAACTGTTAGCGGTACGCGTGACCGATCGGTCATCGTGGTGCCGGGCGATCCAACGCAGCCATTCGACGAACGACAGATTGAGGAGAAGTTCCGCAGGGTTCTAGTTTCAGTCGCCGCCGAGCATGTCGACAGCTTGCTCTTACACTGTCGATCGGCCTTCGACCAACCCCGGTCGGTCATGGCGTTGATCGACAAAATCACGGGCGCAAACTGAACCGCGGGCACCCAAGTGCAATAGTGCACCTGCCTAGCGCGCTATCGACTCGCCTTATCGGCGAAATGCCCTTTTGGCCCAAAGCGGTCATCGATCGGCGCGCTTTGATGTCGGTAGGTTGCCCGGAGGCTATTGAGACTTGCCGCCAGCCTTTTTGCACTCGGACCTGAACTTCCTACGCTGCTTACCGTGTAAGCCTTTGGCATTGGCCTGATCGGTGCAAGATTTTGAAATCGCCTTTTTCTGATCTTGACTCATCGGGGACTGAGCGGATGTCTGCGCCCAGGCTGTTCCCAACCCAATCACAACAGATAAGAATGCCGCACTCAGTACTAATCTCATGGTCTCGTCCTCACTAAGGATGCTTCGCTAAGCTAATTGGACACCCGCAATATTCGATTACTAACATTCGTCGGGTTCTCTGATTACTGCCGGGTCTTCGTCGTCGTCGCCGTTATCCTCTTCGTCTTCGCCATTCTCGTCCTCGTCGTCATGTGGGTCTTTCGGCGGCACCACTACGGCAGAGACAAGGCTAAAGCCGATTAGCCAGTCGAAAACGTTCCCAGGAACATGCAAGGTCAACATCTGGATCCCCAAATCCTATCCGCCCCGCCCCTCGCTATGCGGCTCTATCGCTGACCCCCTTCACACCGGAATGTTTTGCACAATGAGCACAACAATAAACGGCGCCGCCGGCTTCGACACCGTGCCCAATCACGTGGCATTGACAGTGAGCGCATCGTGGCGCCATGGCTTGAATCGCACATTCGAAGCTGTCGAATGTCAGGGTCTTGCCCGCTTGCGTGATCTTAAAGGCGTTGTCGTAGTCGTTGCCGCAGACATCGCAAATTGCCATGTGACCCTCCCTTTCTCGGACCGGATCGACTTTCACCGATCATTCAGGCCGCCATCTCTCTTTGGCCGGAACGCGATTCCTAGTCGGTGGTTCCCCGGTCCCGTCAAATTCTTAGGCTTGGCAATCGCGGCTTCGAAAATGCGCCCATTTCCTCCTCTCCATTTCCGCCACATCGTCATTTTTTTGAACTCAATTTGCCCGATACCGCTCGTTTGACTCGTCTTTGGCTTAAAGGGTTTGCCGCATGTCCGTATCAGGCGAGTTTTCCGTTTTCTCGCGTTTCGTGGTCAAGTTCGTCGAGATTATCGCAGCGGGTCTTGCGACTGCGGTGAGTGGCTATGTAATCGCGCATCTCACCGGTGCTTTGTCCTCTCCCGTGCCGCTACCGGCACGAGCCGTCATTGAGGACATGCCAAACCCCATACCTCCCGCTCCGCTTCCTTCATCGATTTTCGGCGATCGGGATGATCAGCACGCAGCCCAGAAGCAAGAGGTCACTGTTTCTCCTGCCCCGCAACCGGCGCCGCCCGTTAACGCCACCAAGATTGCACCTCCGCACAAACACCCGGAGACCGCCACGACCGCAGCCGACAGTCTTGCAGCGCGGGTCCGCGCTGCGCTCGCGACCATAGATGCCAACCGAACCGGCCAGCTTGCCGTACCGCCTCAGGGTGAGGTTCGACTCAATCCCGCTAGTGCCGCGCCACCTCAGGCACAGCTACCCGCTGATTCAAGCCGTAGTGCGGTGACTGGAACAGCGGTCCGCACTATCGTCGAACCTGGGCCAGCTCCTGCACAGCAGACGCAGCCGAACCCGCTCATCACGATTGAGGTTCCGTCTCGACCGGCCGCTCTACCATCGGCCACCCCTCCGGCTGAAAAAGAGACTGGCGTTTTTTCTGGTCTTGAGCAGATGCTGCGCCACGACCCGCTCGCAGGCAGCGAGGACGCCCCGCGCCCGCCCATGCCGGTGGGACAGTAGAAAACAGTTGCTAGTTACCGATGGGAAAGCGGTATCGCTGGTGCACCTCTAAGGCCCGTTAAGCGCGGTGCATTGACATTGCCTTCGTCGTTCGCCACATAACGACTGTCGGGCCAGACTGCAGTCGCCCGGCTTTCCCAAGGCATATCGCCCAAGAACTGCAACTCGCTCGCTCGCCGGGCAGAGGAGTTTTGGCGATATGTTCAATCTCCACAAGCCTTTCCGTCTGCTGGCGGCGTGGCACCGGGCTTTCGACAACCGCCCGGTGAGCTGTCGCGTGCAGCCAAGCGTTGTCTCACTCCCAAAGGAGATGAGAAATGTCTTGCGATAACACGACCTGCTGCACCGCTGTCGTTGACCTCGATCTGCATTGCAGTACCACGGCCCTGAAAACGGACCTGCCGGCCGACAAACAAAGCCTCTCCGGACTGACTACCGATCGATCCAAATCGAAGAGATGCCGACATGAAGTTCGATCGCGCATTATTCCAGACTCTACAGAAATAGACCCGGAGTACGTCTGGGGCGATGAAGGACCTTTCAACGATTGAAAAGGTCGCAGATGGAACTGCGGTCCAAAGGAGACGTCCCATGAAATGGATCACCCGTGAACACGTCAAGGTCGATAGGGTCGCGTGCCCCTGGCTCATCAAGAAATTCATCGACAAGGATGCGGAGTTCGTTTTCGTACCGCCCGACAAAGTTATGGAGGAGGCAAAGCGGCTTGACGCCATTCCTTACGATGTCAAAAACGTCGAATTGGGCCACCACGGCAAGGAATGCTCGTTTGAGGCGATCCTGAAAAAATACAACCTCGTCAATGATCGCGCGCTTGTCCTGCTTGGCAAGATCGTCAACGGCGCCGACACCGACAACACGCTATATCAACAGCCCGAGGGTCCGGGACTGGAAGCTATCGCCGAAGGCTTTCGCTATCTCGGCTACAAGGACGATCATGCAGTAAACGCTGCTGAATGGATCATTTACGACGCGCTTTATGCTTACTGCCGGGAAATGGTAAGGCAAGGACGGGCTGACGGAATGTTTGCAACGCGGTGACTCTGTTGTCGCCGCTTGTTATTCGCAGACCCAACAAGTCACTGGCAGAGAAGTGACCAAGCTGAAGATCGCTTTATGGGTACTCTTTGTTCTTTGGGCTGGTGCTTCGACCGCCCGGCCGGACAGCCTTGACGATATCTACACCACGCGCGCGGTTGTCACCGGGAAAGACGAAAGAAACCGACCTCTCGGCTTCAGGCTTTGTTTCGAAGATGTTCTCGTCAAGGTAACTGGTGATCCCAGCGTCGTGTGGGACAGCAGGTTTGAGACGTTCGCCGCCAATGCGGGACAATATGTTTCCACATTTTCGTATCGTGACCGACTTGAGGGAAAACCGGTTCACGACGAGCAGGGCACGTATGACCGCCCGCACTTTCTGACATGCCAATTCGATCCACAGAAGATTGATAGTGTTCTGAAAACTTTGGGTCGTAAACCTTGGTTGGCGCCCAGGCCGCCGCTCGTGATGTTGCTCGTTGTGCGAGGCCGCACGAATAGCGGTATCCTTTCGAGCGACGGTGCGTTCGACCCTGACATGCGTGAGGCACTGGCGAATGCATCGCAGCGTTATGGTTTATCAGTCCATCTGCCGAGCGTCGCTACCCTGCAAAGTAATCAAATCACCATTGATCACCTTACGACCATCCGGAGCGATCGATTGTTCAGAATCGCAAAGTCATCCGATAGCGAGTTGGCGCTTCTCGGGAACCTACGATGGAGTGATGCCGCGCTTGGATGGGTCGCCAGCTGGGAATTAGTGGCGAACGGCCGTCACTACCACTGGTCGGTTAGTGGCGTCAATTACGACGAGGCATTTCGGAATGCCGTTCGCGGCGCGGGGCGGGTATTGTCCGGTAACGGTAGGCCACTGTGAAGATCGACCCTGCCTCTAGTTGCGCGCAGTTGTTGCTGTGAAGGAGATAGTGGTCGTCCAGTAGCTGGATCGCGATAGAGCGTGAAGAACTCTTCAAGTGTTGCCTTTGTTGCCCAAGATTTCCAGCAATTGTGGATTTAAAACCGTGGCTCGAAGCGAAATCGAAACTATCCGAGAGTTGCTGGCATCGAAACCTCGACCCGTCGGATGGAGTGAGCGACGCCAACGCCTTGACGAGGTGGGTTCGGTCTGGCCGGTGGCTGACGATGTCAAGGTTGTTCCAGTCGATGCTGGAGGGGTTGCAGGCGAATGGTCAAGTGTTCCGGGCAGCGACGCCTCCCGAGTTCTTCTGTTCTTTCATGGCGGCGGTTATTGTTCAGGCTCGATCCGCAGCCATCGACGAATGGTATCGGAGGCTGGCCGGGCCGCAAAGGTGCGCACCCTGGCGATCGCTTACCGTTTGGCCCCTGAGCATCCTTATCCTGCGGCGTTAGAGGATGCCTGTTCGGCATGGCGGTTTTTGCGGCAAGCGGGAATTGCCGCAGCCCACATTGCCGTCGGCGGTGACAGTGCTGGCGGCGGTCTTACGGCCGCACTGATCGGTCGATTAAAAGCGGCTGGAGAAGAATTACCGGGGTGCGCGTGGCTGGTATCGCCGTGGGTCGATTTGACCATGTCCGGTTCGACGGTCACGACCAAGGATGCCGTCGATCCGCTCATCCATAGGGCCTATCTCGAGGAACTCGCCGTCGCCTATGTTCCAGCTGGTATGGATCGCATGGACCCGACCGTTTCACCGCTTTTTGGCGACTTGAGAGGGTTTCCGCCGACGCTTATTCAGGTCGGCTCTGCGGAAACCCTGCTCGCCGATGCAAGCCGTTTTGCCGCGGCCGCAGGTGCTGCGGATGTCAGCGTGAGATTAGATATCTGGCCGCACATGATTCATGCGTGGCATCTGTGGAATGCACGCCTCGAAGCCGGAAGGCGCGCGTTGGGTAGCGCCGGAGAATTTATCCGCGCCTGCGTATAATTGCTCTGAAAGGACTGAGTCATGCCAAAATATCTCGTTGAAGGGCGCTACACCGCAGACGGACTTAAGGGACTTACACGCGAGGGCAGTTCGCGGCGACGCGACGACATCGCAAAAACGATTGAAAGCGCGGGTGGAAAATTAGAGGCGATCTATTTCGCGTTTGGCGACGCCGACTTCTACATAATTTTTGACGTCCCGGACAACACTTCCGCTGCCGCCCTTTCAATAATCGCAAACCAAGGCGGCTTTGTAACGAGTAAAATAATTGTCCTTATGACTACAGATGAGATGGACCAAGCAATCAAAAAAACCGCGACCATAAAGTTTCTGCCGCCGGGACATTGACGTGTTGGCGACGATCAATGCCGTTAATTGGCACGAACCGCATACGATCGGCACGGCCTCTTTTGTGTTACCGAATTCAGCTACCTCCATCGGGACGGCAGAGTGAAACATGCGCGTCTTTCTAACAGGAGCAAATGGCTTTATTGGCGGCGCAGTTGCCGTCGCGCTGATCGCAGCGGGCCACAGAGTTCGCGGCCTGGTCCGCAGCAGGGCCACGGCCGAACTGATTGCAGTTCATGGCATTGAAGCAGTCATTGGTTCGCTCGATGACACGGCAATGTTGCAAGCTGAAGCAAAGACCGCTGACGCGGTTGTTAATGCTGCTTCAAGCGATCATCGCGGCGCGGTCGAGGCCCTCATCACCGCTCTGTCCGGTTCTGGCAAACCGCTCATTCATTCAAGCGGAAGCAGCATTGTCGCCGATCGCGCAATGGGCGAACCGTCCGAGCGTATTTTTGATGAGGCGACTGCGGTTGCGCCGGTGCCCGAAAAGGCGGCTCGTGTTTCGATTGATCAGCTGGTGCTTGCGGCTCCCGGAATCCGCTCCGCGGTGCTTTGCAACACAATGATTTACGGCCATGCTTTGGGGCCGCCGGCGCAGAGCGTTCAAATCCCCGCCCTGGTTCGACAAGCCAAAGCATCAGGCGTCGTGCGTTATATCGGGCGGGGATTGAATCGGTGGTCCAACGTACATATCGCTGACGTTGCCGCGCTGTATGTGTTGACGCTTGCCAAGGCACCCGCGGGCACGTTCATGTATGTGGAGAGTGGCGAGGAATCGCTTGGTGAAATCGCCGAGGCCATCGCGGTCCGGTTGGGCCTTGGTACCCCACAATCGTGGTCTGCCGAAGAAGCGATTGCCGCTTGGGGCCGAAATATGGCGGTGTTCTCACTCGGCTCCAACAGTCGCGTCCGCGGCAAAGCTGCGCGTGGACTAGGCTGGTCACCGACGCAACGTTCAATCACGCATTGGATCGCCAACGAAATGACTGACCGCGCGTGCGATACTTCAGGCGTGCAGTCTACGTGACGGCGCCGCCGGGTAATCGCGTCAAGGACTCCCCTCGCCGATCAAATCCTATTAGTCCCTCAGCACACTGCAACCGAGCACTCCTCCCGTTGTTGCCAAAGGGCAACGTATGTGTCCAAGGGGCAACACGCTCGGATATTAGGATCTGTGTCTCGTGGAATCGCTTGACGCCAAGTCCTACTCTGGCAATGTTGACTTTGGATTGTGTGGGAAGTCGGCCACACTGTGTGACGAGGACAGCACGGGGGAACGCGAGATGAGTTATTTATCGCATGTCGTGAACCAGCGCCCGATGCTTCGCGTCTCAGGCGAGATCTTGCTCGCGTTTTGCTGTGCGACGCCACTAGTGTTGTTGCTGTGTTTTCTAGTCTAGTCGCGCGTTTCGGACGCTCGTTCTAACGATGGGTGGCTGTCGATCGCACGGTTTTTCGATTGCTCCTATAACGTCATAGCACTTTAAAGTGCCAATGCCGCTCGCCAAAGGTGTGGCGCGAAAAAGCGTCAGTGCAACCGTTGCGGTAAGCAGCACCGCCACCGCTCCAAACAAAGCGAATACGTTGCGATTCATGAGCCCGTCCCCAGACTGACTCTAATTGAAGAGTCTATCAGACCAATCGGCGGCGGCAAGCCGGAATAGAGGCAGCCTGCCGCCAATGGCCATGTTGACCCCGGCCGGCGGTTAGGGAACTTTAGGAGACGAGGACTATTTTACTTACACGCCAAGCGGAACTGATGTCATGACCCGCTTGGCTTGAGGGCCCTGACAACTCGTCGGGGCTCTTGCTTTTTATTGATCTCGAAGCACCCCCGAGTGCCCGCGATTGTGTACTCGACGCGGGGAGCGAGAATCGATCCACCCGCAAGCGGGACCCGAATGCACCGGGATTGGGACTGAGATCACCACCGGCTCGACGCCCAATGACTGCCCCCAAAAAAGCGGCGCCTATCGGGACCAAGACTCGCGGCCGCATCAGCCGACGGCTTTGCTATTTGAACTTCAGCCTTTTTGTGCTGACCGTCACTTCGCAAAAAATCAAATTGCGGTCAGATCGATGTCGCGTCTGACACCGCGGCCGTTCGTCCCCTTGTCATGATCGGCCGTTTTCGGACGCAAACTTCGGCCTCGATCCTGCAAGGGTGTCGGGGCCTTCTTTTTGATTTGAATGCGAATCACGGTATGCATTACCCACGCGCTGATCGCTCACGCATTCCTCCCGGCGGCCGGCAGGCGCCACGCGTGTGCTAGGCGCGACCATTAAGGGCAGGTCCTTAAAGGCCCTGGCATTCGTCAGGGCCTCTTTTTTTGGCGCCACCAACGAACCGATGCGTCGTCGCGTCCGAGCCTCGCGTAACGCGCCTTGACGTTCGCGTTTCCACGTAACGCCGGCGCGTCGCGGTCAATCAGTGCGCGCAGCTGGCGAGGCTGAGCGATCGCCCTAGCATGTAAGAAATTTCATGATTGAACTAAAACGCGTCTGTTGAAGCGTTAGTTCCAAATTAGTTCCAAACAAGACGCGGCACTAAAGTTTGTAAAGCGGTGTTGGATCACTCAGCTGAGTTTGCCAGCTCCGCAAAAATCTCGCGGAGTTCCCCACATAACAGTGTGGTAAATGAAAAGGGCCCCGACACCGGTCGAGGCCCAAGTTGGTCGCGCCTAGCCCCCGCTAGCGTCTGCCCAACGCCGGAAGGAAATGCGCGGGCAATCGGCGCGTGCGACTAGCTATCCTGATTCGCAACAACAGCACAAACAGCAAAGCCGTCGGTTAACCGACGGCTTTGCCTTCGTCCCCCGACGTGCCGTTTTCTTGGACGGCAATCGTTGGGTCGTCGAACCGGCAGTGAAGCGGCTGTTTCACCCTGTCCCCAGCCTTCCGTTCCGCAAAAGGGGGGACGCCTAGTCCAACAAGGCAAGGTACGACCAACGCGACGGCTTTTTTACGGCTTTGCGACTCCCGGACGGCTATTTCGTGTGGAAAAAGGAGAGGCCCCGACGGCCCTTGTGTCGAGGCCTCAGTCCCGCGCCCGCACGGCCGATCAGTAAGGGACAAAACGGCCGGGTGTCAGACGCGCCTCAAACTGCACCGAGGGTCCATGCCGACAGTTTGACGAATCTCAAGTTCTCAGAGTTTTCCACAGCGGGACACGGAAACGGCGAACCTGAAAACCGCAACAACGCAAAGTGTGTAGCTTACGCGTGGTGGGTTGACCGGCCTTGAGGCTGCGCCCCCACCCTAGCTGCAGCATCATCGGGCCCTATCACGACAGCAAAGCCGTCGGCCGTAAACACCAACGGCTTTGCCTTCGTCCCCCGCGGGTGTCGAACCGACAGTGAGGCAGTAATGCGTGCGGCGGCTGTTTCACCTGAGTCCGACAAAGGAACGATCGACGCGACCGTGGGAGTTTTTGCGGCAATCAATCGTCGAGGCTGTGGCTTTCCGACTTTTCCACATTGCATCCAAGCGATCGGGCGCAAGTTTCTTTGGACCTATGACTGGATGGAGTGCCCAACTTCTGCGTAATGAGGCGCAGCAAACTACACCAAATATGGCGACGCTGCGTTGTCGCTATTTCCCAGCGACGTTACTTCCTAACGGTCGCGGACTTGTAGCTGCGGACCACCGTCGTTAGCCGCCTGATCGCCCACGAAACAGACCGATATGCCGGGCGGGATATTTGGAATTGGGCGATCGTTTCTTGGCCAAACAACGAGATCAACACTGGCCGGGCATTGGCTCGAATTCGCATAGGGATGTGCGGCCGTGCCGTCTTGTTGACCGGGCGGTTCGGCCTTCGAAACCGTGCCGATGACATCGTCTTTGCGGCCGCTGAGCTCCCCGATAGCGATGGCGACGAGACCCGCAACGATAATCGTGAATAACACCGCCCACGTGCGGCGGCCCCATTTCGTACTGTAAGCTTTTCCAGACATTTCAAACCGCCCAGAAAACCGGAAAAGCCGAATGTAGCGTCGTTTTTTGTCCGACGCGAGCGGCCTTCGGGGTGGACAGATCAACCCGGTCCCGTACTGGCAGAGTGCCAACTTCTGGCGCGTCAACCCCGCTGACTTATTTTGCACTGCACACGAGGCCGCTTGCTACCAAAGTCGAATAGGTAAAACCTTGCGGACAGGGTCTGATACTCGCGCACGAAGCTGGCCCGAGAGGGTACCGGGGGACGATCGTGAAGCTCCATGCTCCGACCAAGGGTTGGTTCACGGTTTCACTGATCATCGCGCTTATCGCCGTGATTGGCGCGCTTTCGCCGGTGCCCTACGTTACCAGCTACGGAACGTGGGTTGCGATCCTGGCCTATGTGGTTCTTGCGGTCGGCAATCTCGCGTCAACATGAAAAGAGTTTTGCGCCGTTGGCCAGGCAGTGACGGGCCCTTGAGAACAAAGGGGAGGACAATATGGCTGCTCGCATCCCACCGAATTTTCGACGCGTAATCACCGCCGCGGCGGGCGGTAACGTTATCGAGTGGTATGACTTCTATATCTTCGGAAGCTTGGCGGCCGTGTTGTCGGTCAAGTTCTTCGAAAAGACCCACCCG
>Ga0182040_10000108_pt1 | contig 34580 bp, 34 predicted proteins | sample flu12Cox44000176_FD_125973 | JGI IMG/M metagenome (GOLD analysis project Ga0182040, IMG submission 125973) | Lab enrichment of tropical soil microbial communities from Luquillo Experimental Forest, Puerto Rico - flux8day.12C.oxic.44.000.176 | ecosystem: Environmental > Terrestrial > Soil >... | reverse complement strand
CAAGCGTGACAGGGTATTGCATCAAGTTCCGGACACTAAGAAATATAGACGTTGATACCCTCGTAGACGCAATGCGATATGGCATTGAACAGACACGCGCCTAACAATTCATTCAAGCCGACGCCGCTACGCGGCGCGGCTTAATTCAGGCGTTAGGCCGCGAGCCGCCAGTGCGCAAAAGTATTCCTATCTTGTCCATAGTGACGTGGCTAGGTGGTATTTCAACTATTACACGAGGCCCTTTTAGTGATCTCGGTTGGTTTTCCCCGCCGGAAATTGTTCCGTGTCTTGCTTTGGGCGCATTTGCTGGATTGATGGGTCGGTATGATCCGACCCTGCTCATTTATCAGGTTTGTGGCATTGCTCTCGCGGTTATCGCTGACATCGGAGGCTTCCGTTGGGCTCACCTAGCATCGCTTGCATTGTCTGTGCTGGCAGCTCTTTGGGGTCTGCTCGGCTTCTTGGCTGGTCGTTTCATCGAGATGATCCTCGTCCAGACGCGCCCGTCTTCCTCTGGATCATCAGTTATATCGTTGTTCTGCTCTTGATTTGTGTGCCGGTGTTTTGGGCATTGTTATGCTACAAATGGTCGGCACGCGGTCTAACCAGCCGATGAAGCCTACGGCCCCGTTGGGTTGCAACGTCAGCATGTTTGCCACCGACCCCGTCCGCGGCTTATCTCCTTCTTGTTAGACGGTGTGAATGCGCTTCTCACTGGCGCATCGAAATGCTTTCATTGCGTCAGATGAAAAAGGCAAAAAACAAATCGCCAGCCGAAAGGGACATTTCCTATCAGAAACCAGTCCTGCGCAGCGAGGCTTTTGCCCGGGCACTCAGCGAAGCAAAATTGCGTGTCGTTGGTGCCGGCGGTTTGCGCTCGCTTTTTGAACGAGCCGCGAAAGTGGCTGCGTCGCTCCCCAAGCAGCGGTTCAAGGAGAATTGGCCGTATCTTCAGACGATGCTGCGGCTCGTCGGCGCGTACGAGCGCGGTCAATACAAGCAGGTTTCGAGTGATGATCTGATGTGGATCGTGGCTGCTCTCAACTATTTGGTCGACCCATTCGATTTGATTCCGGACAAAACTCCGTTGCTCGGCTTCGTTGATGACGCAATCGTTGTCGGATCTGTCGTGGACAAAACCCGGCAAGCCCTGGACGATTTCATGATCTGGGAAACCAATGGCGTCAGCGTTACCGCAGCGGTTCCGCCTGATCGTAGAAAGTTGTTGAGGATGCATGACGAACTCCGCAAACAGCTAGCCGCCGAATTCATGCAGAGGACTGCCGACGGCACGCTGGTTCAAGCGGCAACACGACTGCTCGTTCCCGACGGAATCCATCACGATTGGCGGTTCGCTGCCGGATGGGATTCGTTTTTGAAGGCGGTTGCGGAAGCCCACAGGATGTCCCCGCAAAGGCGGATTGAGATCAAACACCTCTTGTGCGACGGCGATTTTGTGATTGGGCACGTCCACGTCGTCCAACGACCTGGGGATCCAGGCGCCGTGGGTTTTTTTCTCTTGAGATTCGAGGGCGAACGCATCGCTGAAATGTGGGCCGTCGGGCAAGCTCTCCAGGTAGATTCACCCAACAAACACGGCGCATTCTAGCGCCAACGATCTAACCAACCGATGAAGCCACGGCGCCGTTGCGGGATAAACTCAAGGTGTTTGCCACAACACCCTGCCGCGGCTTATCTCTTTCTCGTTGGGCCTGTGCAGCGCAGCGCCTAGAATCAACCCAACAAATCAAATGCCTACAAAGCCAATTCCTGAAGGATTCCACGCCATTACACCATATCTGTTCGCCAAAGGCGCGTCGCGGTTGATAAAGTTCATCTCCGCAGCATTCGAGGGCGAGTTGATCTCCGACCAGAGGCGGCCGGATGGAGCAGTCATGCACGCAACCATGCGAGTTACAGATTCGATGCTCATGCTTGCTGACCCCACTCCAGAATTTGGGCCGATGCCCAGCTCAATTTACTTATATGTCACCGATTGCGACACGGTGTATCAGCGTGCGCTCAGATCTGGCGGGAGTTCCGTTTTTCCGATGATGACATTGCCTTCCGGTGAGCGGTATGGTGGCGTCAAAGACCCTTGCGGCAACATTTGGTGGGTGGCCACACACGCCGAGGATGTTCCGCCCGAAGAGCAGGAACGGCGCTGGAAGGAGTTCAAAATGCCACGACTCAACGCGAATGCCAACGAGGCCTAACCAATCGCTGAAGCCAACCGCTGGCCGTCGTGACGCGCACGTTTGATTTTATGAAACAGTTCTCCGAGTTTGCCATGCTCGCTTTCGCCAGCGGCGGCTGAGCTTATTCTCGTTAGGCTGCGACCACTAAAGACAAGTGCCGAAACGCGCACCATATTTTTGCCGGTCATCCGTTGAACCTGCGATAACTCTTCCTTTGACGATTTCGCGCTTGGCCGGGTTACAACATTGCAACCAGCTAAAAACCCGCAACCCGGTCACATCATGTAATACAATTTCGCAAACAGCACGATGAAGGCCGCGAGTCCGATTGCTACCATAACCCACACGCCGAATATTGCTTCACCATCTTTGTTGTAATTCGTCGCTTTCATTCCGACAAAAATTACGAATTGACCGGACGAGATTGCTTACCGCACGTTGCGAATTGCAGGGCTTTTCTTGGCTACCAACACCGAATGACGTCTAACCTGCCGATGAAGCCACCCCCTTGATCAGGATGATCACCGTCAATCTTGCCACCGACCCCGGCCGTGGCTTATCTCTTTCTCGTTAGACCGCCGGAATGAGCACAGCTAGCGGCTCACCCCTCCCGCGTATTTGCGTCACGGACGAGCGACATGCCTGCAGCCAGCGCGATCATTAGTAGTACTCCGGCGTACGCGAATGCCGTGGCACGCGAATCGGCGAGCTTCGGAAAAAGTGTGAATCGCAGGAAGGTCGAATAGTTCGATGCGCTGTGTACGTAAATCATCAGCAACGTACTACCGCCTGATTTTACGAAAAACCAGGTAAAGATCACAGAGAGCGCGATGCATGAATACAGAAATAGGACGTGCTCAAACGGTGTATTCATCCGAGAATCAGCGGCGTAAAGCGGAACGTGCCAGGCATACCACATAACACCGACGATTACAGAGGCTGAGAGCGGTCGTAGTTTTTTCATCAGTTGCGGCAGGAGAACGCCGCGCCAGCCGATTTCTTCACCTAAGGGACCATCGAACACGATCATTACAAGATAAAGCAGCACAAACTTGACGAGGCTGAACGCGCTTACATCGAATCGCAATGTGCGCGTCGCGTAACCGACGATCACGACGGCGGCATTGATCAAAATGCCGAACCACGCGAGCACGTACAATCCGCCCGGCACCCGCCAGCGTACAATGCTGCGCCCGAGTTCCTCGATGCCGGCACGTCCTCCGCAGCACGCCAGCGCCATAGTCGCCGCGAGTGCTGGGCCGAAGTTACTAAAGAGGAGCCAGACGATGGTGCCGAGAAGTGACTTCCGCCCAAAGTCGTCATGCTCCATCGAGAATGGCAGCATGCCGTGTTGCGAGAGTACGACTACTAGCCAATAGAGCAGCGAAAATCCAAGCGCTAGAACTACGAATACGGCGGCAGTCTTTGTCGCGCCAAGATTGATATGCCGACAATTGGAATGAGTTTCTTCATTATATAATCTCTCCTGAAGGCGCGATCCGTTTCACAATCGCCTGGAAGCGCGGATGACTGCGGAGATTCTCGACATCCGGATCGTGCTGAATCCAGTCTCCGACAGCAACACCTGCTTCAATTGCACGTTCGAGTCCATCGAGCGCACGTTCGGTTTCACCCAGCATTGCCAAATTACATGCGGCATTGTACAGGACTAATGGGTCGTTGGGCGCTAGTTCCATAGCCTGCTCGGCCCATCGACTCGAGCGCTCCTTGTCTCCAAGCCTGATCGCCACGTTAGCCCCCAAGCTGTAGGCGCGCGCTTCTTCGGGGTTGAGTTCAAGGTGCTTTTCGACGGACTCGACGGCGAGTTGTCCGGCCCGTCGCGCCTCATCGTGGCGTCCCAACTCGGTAAGCGCCATTGCCAAAAAGCACCGCGACCGATAATCGTCCGGTCGCACACGCTGGGCCTTTTCAAACAGCTTCGCAGATTTCTCGGGATCTCCGCTCTCGAACAGCATTCGGCCATAAAGATAAAATGCTTCAACAAGCGTGGGGTCCTGTTCGATCGCCCGTTCAAATGCAACTGCCGCCTCCGCAAAACGTCGTTGAATAGCGAGGGCCTGACCGACCGAAACATGGCCCTCGGCTGAATTTGGATCGAGTTTCAACGCCTGCTCGCTAGCGTGCTGCGCTTCTTCCAAATCCCGCGGATTCCGTCCCCACCGAAAGAGATCGACATAGGTGTTGGCCAAGCCTGCCCACGCAGCCGCAAAGCTGGGATCGGTCTTCACCGCGCGCTCGAACATCTGTCGCGCGAACTCGACGCTTTGACGCGTCCATTTGTGATAAAGCTTACGTCCGCGAAGATAAAATTCGTACGCTTCAATATTAGTCGTGGAGGGCTTTAGAAATCGGAATTCTTCTCGTTCCGTAAGCGCCAGGCCTAACGATTCTAAAACGCTTCGGGCGATCTCGTCCTGGATTGCAAAGATATCTTCAATCTCGCGATCGAAACGTTCCGACCAGAGCTGGTAGCCGTTGCTCGCGTCAATCAGCTCCACGCTAATCCGGAGGCGCTTTTCTACTTTTCGGATGCTACCGTCGAGCAGCGCCTCGACGCCAAGACGCTTCCCAATCTCACGAGCGTCCAGATTGGCTTCGCGAAATGCGAAACACGACGTCCTAGCGGGAACATGGAGACTACCAACCTTACTGAGGGCGTTGAGTATTTCCTCGGCAATACCGTCACTGAAGTGTTCCTGGTCGCCTTCCGCGCTGAGATCAGCAAACGGCAAAACAGCGATCGAGCGGATTTTGTTGTTCCTTTGCTCAGGACGCCCACCGCTGTTTCCCGCGCTGGAAACCGAGGCCGCCGTCGAACTTTCCGTCAGCGTGACGACATGCAGATCGATTGAACCTACTCCCTTGAGATCGCGGCAACCTAACGACTCAAAACGAAGTCCTTCACGACCGCGGACTTGGCGCCAGACGTCCTCACTGACGACGACCTGGCCAGGATCAATTGCGGCTTGGATCCGCGCAGCCGCATTGACGCAGTCACCGTAGAGGTCGCCGTCTGCATCTACGGCGACGTCGCCAACGTGAATACCGATGCGCAGATCGTGCGCGCGACCAGTTCTGGCTGACTCTTCGGCATATTCTTGGCCCAATGCAGCTGCGGCGCGCACGGCCGTTTCCGTGCTTGGAAATTCGGCGAGAACTGCGTCACCGAAAAATTTGACCACTCGACCTTCGTAGCGTTGGACATTACTACGCGAGAGCGCTTGTAAGATTTCAATCAACTGGAGCGCACCACGTTCATCCTCCGCTGCACGCGCGCTATATCCCGCAATATCGGCAAACCAGAGCGCGACGAGATGATGGGGTAGAGAAGCTCTTGGCATTTGGGTTTTCGGTCCAAATCAAGTATGCATCGCGCTCACACTGGAGCAACCGACATGGCTTTATATTGTGACTATTGCCGAGGCCGTACCATATTATAGATCAGGCTTGGCGGAAGCCCTGATAGCGACTACTCCGTGCGTAATGCCTGGATTGGGTTGACCTGAGTCGCGCGCCGGGCCGGTAACCACGTTGCAATCAGCGCGGCGACAGCGAGAACGAGTGGAGCGACCGTGAAGGCGACCGGATCAAGTGCGCTCACCTCATAGAGAATTCCGTTCAGGATTCTTGCTGTCGCCAAGGCGAGCAACAGGCCAAGGAGAAGTCCGCTCGCGAGCATAACGAAGCCCTCTCCCATGATCATGCGCAACACCGCTCCGACTTGGGCTCCCAACGCCATGCGGATGCCAATTTCCCGGGTCCGTCGGGCGACCGAATAAGATTTCACTCCATATACACCTACGACCGCGAGTACAAGGGCGAGTGTGCCGAAGGTACTAAACAGCGCTGCCGCCGCGCGCACGAGCCACAGTTGCACATTGCTGTTGAGATGCTGCGAGAAGGATTTCAGTTCGAGAACCGGAACGGAGGCGTCGACTTCACGAACGGTGCGACGCAACAAGTCCGCTGTGGCCACGGCATCGCGCTCCGCCCCAGGTGCGAATTTGATGTGAAAGAAAACCTCGCTTTGAAATCCACTGGCGAATGGTAAATAAATTGCGCCCGACGGATCTTTCTCAAACAGACTTGCGCGGGTGTGCGGAACAATGCCAACAATTTCAATCGGCATTTTTTCGGTACCTGCCCCCTCAGCGAAGGAACCGGCGCCGCTTTCGCGGTTACTCTTTGCCTTCCACGCCGTCTTGCTTGCGAATTGAATTCGTTGACCAAGCGCATCACCATCGGGCCACAACTTTTTCGCCAGCACTTCGTCTACGATTGCAACCTTCGGGATGTTGTCATGCAGTGCTTCCGTGGGGTTAAACGCGCGGCCGCGCAGAATCGGAACACCGACGGTTGAAAAATATTCCGCGCCCACGCTATTCCAGCGGGCATCGAAGGCCAAACCGTCGGCCGGCGTGGCCGGTTTGGCATCCGAAGCGGGATTTACTCCGGCTCGCTGCACGGGTTTACTCATCGAAATCATGCCGAACGGCACGGTCGCGGAAATGCTCGCCCGCTCGACACCGGGCAAGGCTGCGAATTTCCCTTCCAGCGAGCGATAGAGATTGAGCGCGTGGGTTTGATCGTAGGAGGCGAGACTCGCGTCGACTTCGACGAGATAATTTGTGCTCGTCCGTAAACCCGTGTCGACCGAGGCCGCTTTACCTGCGCCGCGAATAAAGAGAGCGGCCGCGGTGAGAAGTGCCAGCGAAAACGCGATCTGCACAACCACGAGCGGATTGCGCGGGAGGAATTTCCAATGACGTCGCACGACATCCTCCGCGGCATTCTCCTTCAAATCCTCAACGACCGCAGATCTCGAAAGCTTGATTGCTGGCCCGAGCCCGAAAGCAAGCGTCCCGATTATGCAGAAAGCGACTGTCGCAGCGAACAGCGAAAGATTCGCTCCGCCCTCCCAAACCAGATCAAGCGGAATCATTTTGCTTAACGAAGCCACCAGCAGATCGGACGACCAGAGACCGACTAACAAACCGACGGTCCCGCCCAAGAGCGCGAGAACAAATCCTTCGATCAGTAATTGCCGCACAATGCGCCATCGGCTCGCGCCTAACGCGAGACGCATGGCGATCTCTTTGCGCCGCGCTGTCCCCCGCGCCAGCAGCATGTTCGCAAGATTCAAACAAGCGACAAACAAGACGACGCCCGCCACCCCAAACAACATCGGCGCCAACATCTTTACTTCGCGATCGTCGTTTGGAGTCGTGCTGTCCGCGAACCGGGAAACCGGCGCGCTAATAAAGGTCTGGTCTTTCTGTTCAACCGGGAATGCCTGCTCGAGATTCGCCGCCAAAGTCTTCAAGGCGGGCTCCGCTGCGGCTCCGGTCAGGCCGGGCTTCAATCGCGCGATGATCATCAGTTGCGTTCCGCTGCGATCGCCGAGCGCGGTACGATTGTCCGAATCAAAATCGTTGGCGACCGCATCATAAGAACCAAGCGGCAACCATATCTCCGGCGAGAAAATCTGGACTGTCCCGGTGAATCCTTTTGGCAGGATTCCAATCACTGTGTAAGGCCGGCTGTTCACAGTAATCTGCGAATTGAGGAGCCCTGGATTCAGATTTTGTTTCTGCCAATAGCCGTAGCTAACGACCACTACCGCCGAATTTGTTCCTGGCTTTTCTTCATCAATCGTGAAGGTACGACCTTGAATAGGCTTCACACCGAGGACCGAGAAATAATTTGCGCTGACAACATCAGCGAAACTGCGCCGGGTGGTTGCTTTATCGCCGAGGCCAACCATAGCGAGGTTGTGCGCCATTACGCCCGAGAAGGTGTTGCTCTGCTCGCGCATATCGACATAGGTGGGATAGGAAAATGCTCGGAAGTTCTTCGGGTTCTTTTTGTCCTGCGAGAACAGTTGCACGAGTTGCTGAGGATCCGCGTACGCGGGCGGCCGATACAATATTGTGTCGAGCAAACTGAAGATGGCGCTGTTCGCGCCAATTCCTAAAGCGAGCACGATGACAGCGGCGAGAGTAAATCCTGGCGTCTTAAGGACCTGCCGAAAGGCAAATTTTAGATCAAAAGTCATGTCTGGTGGAATCGACCTCTTTCTGCGGTTGTGGGGCCACGTTGATTAAAGCAACGGGAGCGTTCGGCAAAGCTCGATCACTGCGCTCACGCCAGCGATGATCGGGGCTGCCGCGACGGTGATGAGTGCTCCGAAAATCGCGGCGTTACTCAAGAAGTCGTATTTCGCTTCGCTGTCGAAATAATTGCGGCTGATATCGCGCAATGATTTCGATGATGTCCTCGCGCAGCAACCGCTCAAATTCTTGAGGGTCGCAGCTTGATAATCGTAATCAACAAACGGGAACTTCTTCGCGTTCTTGTGGGTCACGGTAGTTGGTTTCATAATTTTTTCCTCTTTTCTCTAGTGAGAAGCATTTGGCTGCTCGCTGGATTCAAGAGTTTTTTCATTTCTAAAATTCTCATCGCAGCGTCCGTGCCACGGGCCAAGGCAAAGTTCTAAGTTGCTGATGATCAGCGACTAAAAACTTCGCGACGTTTTTCCCGCGAATCGGGAAGTGATTCGGTTGTGGGACAACACGTTCCCGAATTCGGGACGAAGAAAATGCCAGCTCGTCGGACTCAACGTGGCAAACCACAACACAGATTCCCCGCCGAATGACCGCGAGCAACCTTGCCACAACACCCTGCCGTGGCTTATCTCTTTCTCGTTAGGCGGAGAAAGCTCATGACAAGGCTAGAAGGCACTTTTTGCGCACTGATTGCCGCTCAAGCAGCCCACTCAGTAGAAGAGTATTTTGGCCGCCTCTGGGAAGTATTCCCGCCCGCAATCTACATTACCGGCTTGATTTCAGAAGATCGGCAGCGCGGTTTTATTATCTTTAATGTCGCGTTGTTGGCGTTCGGCGTCTGGTGCTTCTTTTGGCCGGTGCGCCGCCGCTGGCCCACCGCAAGCCTATTCGTCGGCGTCTGGATTGTAATCGAGGTGATCAATGGCATTGGGCATCCGCTTTGGACCTTTCGTGAGCGAGGATACACGCCAGGTGTGGCCACAGCCCCAGTCCTCTTAGTTCTCGCCCTATGCTTGATGTGGCAGCTCAAGAAGAGCAGAACAGAATCCAGACCGCAGGAAGAAAACGCCTAACCAATCGATGAAGCCAACGGCCCTTCGGCGCGAGAACTTTGGCGCGTTTACCACGACACCCTGCCGCGGCTTATCCCCATCTCGTTAGATCCAAAAGGCGCATCGCAGATCCCATCAATTCGCGGATTCTTATCCCGGTGAGTGCAAATCGGAAGTTCCAAACGGGCTTTGTAAATCCGAAAGGTTGATAATCAAGCGCTGAGGAATGATTAATTTGCACGCTAACATTCATGGAACCGGTTGAAGCTCTCAGTACGGCGGCACAACTCGCACTGGCGCTGGCAGGATTTGCCGGCGTGGTCGTTGTCTTCCGGAGCAGCGCTGTGCATGAGTGGGCACCAATGGACAAATTGCGGCTTCGGCTTCTGCTGAGCAATTCAGTTTTCCCACTAGCTCTCTGCCTGCTGGCGATGTGGCTTCTGAGTGTTAAACCTCCCCCGGAATGGATCTGGCGCGGATGCAGCGGTCTCTCGGTGGCTTTCTTTTTTCCATTCGGCGTTTTCACCGCGAAAGCCATGCGTGCGGTTCCTCGTGACGACCTTAGGATGGGCGGTTCATTCAAACTGGTTTTCTACCCCGTGGGTATGCTGGGAGCGGCGGTCATCGTTCTGCAAATTTACAATCTGATTGTTCTCAATGTTTTTTGGGCGTTTTTCGCCCTCATTGTCTTTCAACTCCTTGCTGGCACTTTTCAGTTCGTGCGGCTTATCATCCTTGCGTCATAGTGCAGACGGGAGCTCCTTTGCTGCACGACGGCGGCCAGCCACCCTTCAAAGGATGCTCGCGAGGTCTAACAACCGATGAAGCCACGGCCGGATTGTGCTGCAACTTCAGCCTGCTTTGCGACGCAAATCTATGCAGTGGAGAATCGGAGGCGGTGATTACGCAACTGTTGAACCGCTCTCGCACCGCGTCGTAGTCCATCGAGCACTGCCCGCCGATGACGTGCCTTGAGAGCGGACGTCTTCCTCGCGCCAAGTCGAGCGCGGCGTTTTGCCGGTTGTCGACGACTTGCAAGACGGCTCGCGGTCGTGGCCGCCCCGAAAACAATGACTGCCGCCAAACTGCCGATACCAATGAGAGTTGATCGTTTCATAATGAATACAGTTAATGTGTAGGTCCTTACTTAAGTGTCGCGACGTGAGCGTTGCGCATAAGACCTTGGCCCAATGTACTCCGGAGGTCTTACCTTAGGACACTCACCGGACGCGCAGAATTATCCAGTTTTCGTGTCCGAATTGTCCGAAAGGACTCAAGCTCAATTGGCGGCAAAAGCCAATTGAACGCCGGCGAGAAATTCCTCGGCGCGCTCAGGTTTGATGATGGTGAGGTTTCGCCCGCGACCCGGGTCATTGCGGCCGCGCCCGCGCCCAATGCTTTCCAGCGCACAACTCGATCGTCCTTTGCGGTGAGCACTAATCGACATCGACAACGCTGCCCAATTCATCGCGGGTGGCATCTCGCCGACCGAAGCGATCATGCCTGCCTCGATTGTGGCGCAACAGACTGCGGTGAAATCACTCCTCTGCGTCGAAATAATCCGTCTCTTTGCCTTTGATCACCGGCTGGTCCGCGGCTGACATTCTGTTCACCTTCCATTTTCCGCTGTCGGGATAGTAACCGGAATCGCCGATCGGATTATCAGCCATCACATAGTAGACGAGTTCGACATCTCCGGAGTTCGTAATCTGGTGCGACTCGTTAGGTCCAAAAATGAACACATCGTCAGCGACGACGTCGGTCTCTCCATCCTTGTCGCGGACGCTGCCCTTGCCGCTGACGATGAGATACATTTCCCACTGCGCTGAGTGCGCGTGATACGGGAAATTTGATTTGCCTGGAGGCACGCGGTTCCATTCCAGATCGAATGGATGCCGCTTCGCCAAATCGAGCGAACTTGGATCGCGCCCGAGCGCTTCTGAGATTCCTCTAAACGAGACAGCATATTTCCCGCGCGGCGATTGCCACGGCTCTTCCTGGATCTGATTGAGGTTGATCGTTTTCACGCTTCTTAATTACCTGCAGAAATCGCTGAGGTCGAAGAGGAAAAGGATCTGACAGAATGTACGGAGTTTTTCAGAATGGATTGGATTAATTCTCTCTAAACTCTGTGCTCTCTGTACCCTCTGCGGTGAAATCTCATTCTTCTCCGTCGAAGTAATCGGTCTCTTTTCCTTTCACAATCACTTCGTCGTCGCCTTCCTTCCAAACCGCGAACTTGCCGCTATCCGGATAAAAACACGAATCACCGCGCGGATTATCGGCGATCACGTAATAAACAAAATCTTCGTCGCCGGCGTTGCTGAGCTGATGCGCTTCACCCGGTCCAAAGAAAAATGCGTCGCCCGGTCCCACTTCAGTCCTTCCATCCTTGTCTCGGATTGTCCCGCGGCCCGAGACAACGAGATAAAGCTCCGATTCACTCGAGTGGGAATGATACGGACAAAGCGATTTTCCTTTCGGGATGCTCACAAGCGCGAGATCGAACGGATGTCGTTTCGCCAAATCGAGCGATTGCGAATCGCGCCCAAGCGCGACCGAGATCTCTTTTATTTTCCGCCCAAACTTTCCTTTCGGCGACTGTCGTTCCTGCCACTCAACGTCTTTAAGATTTACCTTTCGCATACGCGGTTTGTCTCACAGATCCCATTTCTTCGGCAGCTTTTGTTTCAGTTTTTCGACCGGAGCGAAGAGGTCGCCTTGTTTTTCAACACGGGCGAGGACCTGGTCGGAAACGAATCTTAACAGATTTACTCTTTTCTTTCTCAAACAGTTTTCGACTTCTTCCCAAGTGACCGGCGTTGAAACGGTCGGTTCTTCCTTGGCGCGCAAAGAATAAACGCAGATGGTCGTTTTGTGTTCGTCGTTCTGGCTCCAATCGACGAACACTTTTCCTTTTCGCAGCGCTTTCGACATGTTCGAGGTGACAAGACCATCGTGTTCGTGCTCGAGATATTGCGCGATGGTGTGCGCGAGGACTTTGGTTTGCTCGAACGTGACTGGAGTGTTGAGCGGCACGTAAACCTGCAAACCTTTCGAGCCGCTCGTTTTGGCGAACGATTTCAGTTTCATGTTGCCTAACAAATCGCGCAGCCAAAGCCCAACCTGACAACATTGGACGATGTCGGCGGGCGGGCCGGGATCGAGATCAAACACCATTACCGTCGGCCGCGCGACGTCGTTCTTCTTCGCCAGCGAGGTGTGCAGCTCAAGATCAGCGAGATTCGCGGCCCAGACCAGCGTCGGCAAATCCTGCGCGAGGCAATAATCCATCATTCGATTGTTGCCTTCGCTCCAAACTCTTGCCGTCTTTACCCATTTCGGCCGATGGGTCGGACAATTTTTCTCGTAAAAGAATTGGCCTTCCACGCCATCCGGATAACGCTTCATCGTCAGCGGCCGATCCAGCAGATGCGACAAAAGCGCGGGCGCGATCCCGATATAGTAGCCGATGACTTGGCCCTTGGTGAATCCGACTTTCGGGTAAAGCACCTTATTCAGGTTCGAGACCGAAAGCTTTTTCCCTTCAACAACGAGATCGGCTTTTTCAGGCACTCCAAAAACGTCCAACGCCGGACACCGAACGTCCAACGCCGAATTCAGGAAAATCAAGCGAAGAACCGCTCTGGCGGGAGCATTGGTTGCGGTTTGCAAATGCGTGCGACGCAATGCTCCCAGCTTTCGTGACCGCTCAGGATCTCGATTTCCACGCGCATGAAATAAATCGGCACTTTCACTTCCGCTTCCGGCAGGCGTGGCATGCGGACCGCGTCCTTTTCAGTAGTGATGATCATCGCTAGGTCGCGTCGAATGCAGCGATTAATGAAACCGCGCAACTCGGCCTCGGTGTAGTAGTGGTGATCGATGTAGCGCAGCGCTAAATTCACGTTCGCGCCCAGATTCTTCAGCGCGCCTTCAAAACTTTCCGGCGCCGCGATCGCGCAAAGTGACCCAATGAACGCACCGCGGAGCCGATCGAGCATCAAGCGCTCGCCGGTATAAACATTTTGCAGATAAAGCGGGCGATGACCGCACTCGATGATCTCAGCCGTGCGATTGTAACGGCGAATCCGCTCGATCAGTTTGTCGTTCGGCTCGCCGGTGTTCTTGGTGATGAAAATGTAACTCGCCCGTCGTAAGTTCCGTGGGGACTCGCGCAACGTCCCGCGGGGCAACAAAAATTCGTTCCCGAACGGTTGTTGTCGGTCGACCAGTACGATGTCGAGCCGATGTTTGAGATGGAGATATTGCAGACCGTCGTCGAGCAGGAGCGTGTCGACTTTCCATTTGTCGATCGCGTAGCGCCCGCTTTTTACTCGGTCTTTGTCCACAAGCACGATCACGTCTTTCAAATTGCGCGCGAGCATATGAGGTTCGTCGCCGCCGGTGACGGAATCGAGCAACACGAATTTTCCGTCGGAGACAACTCGCGGCGGATCGACATCTTTCGTTAACAATCGATCGAACCAGTTTCGCTTTGGCGGTTTCGGAATACTTTTATAACCGCGGCTCAGGATCGCGACCCGGCGACCACCGGTTTGGAGTGCGCGCGCGAATTTTTCGACGACCGGCGTCTTTCCGGTTCCGCCAACAGTGAGGTTCCCGATGCTAATGACGAGACAACCGAGTGCGCGCTCGCGGAAGATGCGTTTGCGATAAAGATAAAGTCGAAACTGCACGACTCGCCCGTAAGTACCGGAAAGGGCGTAGAGAATTCCGCGCAGAATCGCAGCGCGAAATCCGCGGCGGCGGCCGAGGACAACATCGATCCCGAACTGTTCCAGGTTTTCAAGAGTGCGTCCCATTTAACGGTAAATTTGAACCCCGCGGTTATCTGCGGCCGTGATTATTATTTGCGATCGCGTTCTCGCTGCTTGCTGGATGGCGACAGCGATCTTTTTCGGATCACCCAAAGTCACGGCGCAGATAGTCGATCCGGACCCGCTCAAAAATGCGCCGAGCGCGCCCGCTTTTTCAGCGGCGGCAATCACGCACGGCAGGAACCGGATCGCTTTTACGCGAAACGGTTGATGAAGTTCGTCCTCGAAAGCGCCGCGCAATTTTCCATAATCGCGCGAGGCGAACGCGGCCGTAATCGCGCAAGCGTTGCGAACATTTTCGACGGCGCGCATGTGTAATATTTCCTCGGGTAAAATCGCTCTAGCCGCGGCCGTTTGAATTTCGAAATCGGGGATCAAAAGGACGAATTTTAATCGGGGAGAGACATCGAAGCACTGAACATCTTCGCTCCGCGCGACGGTGAATCCGCCGAATGACGCCGGCGCAGCGTTGTCCGGATGGCCTTCCAATTCAGCGCACAGACGAAAAATCGATAATTGGTCGAGCGGTCCGCCGGTAATTTGGTTCAGGCCTTGTAAAACGCCGAGTCGAATTGTGGCGCTACTCCCAAGACCGCGCGAACGCGGAATTTTCTCGATCGCCGAACAAGAAAATGGAAACCGCCGGCGGTTTGTTCGCTTAAAAAACAGAGCGGCTGCTTGCGCGACGATTTGTTCGCGGCGTTCCGGCCTAAGCACTCGCGAAACTGTGATAAAATTATACATTCGCAGCGCGACTCCGAGACAATCGAAACCCGGACCGAGGTTCGAAGTGCTGGCCGGGACGCGGATAGTGACCTTTTCCATAAGCGGGGCGCCACTTACTCTTCTGTCATGTCGAGTGAAGTCGAGACATCTCTTACTATTTCTGTCGTAGACACGCCTCAAAAACAGAAGCAATTAGAGATTCTTCCACTTTGGTCGGAATGACAAAAATGTAATGAAGAGAGGCGAGTGGATCAGTAGTGATTTGCTTCGCGAATTTGAAAGCGAAGGCACAAATGCGCACCGGCTCTGCACCATCGACAACGGCTGGTCGGAGCGTTTCAGCGCCGACGTGCTTATTTCGTTTAGAAAGGATGCGGCGCGCGATCGACTTGTTAAAGAACTGCAAGCATGGTCTGAGCTGGCACAGTTTCACATCCGGCGCGTGTTCGGTCGCTTTTTGCCGCGGAAAAGCGAAGAACGCGAGATACCGAAGCTGCTTTCCGGAAACGCAGGCGAAAGTTTAACGAGCACCGTAACCGAAAATCACCTGAAATTCGGGATCGATTTCGGCGCCGGCTATTCGGTCGGGTTATTTGTCGATCAAAGAGAAAATCGTCGATTCGTCACGCAAACGAAACCGAAGCGAGTCTTAAACTGCTTCGCCTACACTTGCTCGTTCTCAGTTGCGGCTGCGTCGGTCGGCGCGCAAACGACGAATGTCGACCTTTCCAAGAAATCGTTGGAACGCGGCCGGGAGAATTTCGCCTTAAACGATTTGTCGACCGACGGCCATCAGTTCATTGCCGACGACGTGCGCTCCGTTTTGCGCCGGTTCGAGCGGCGTGAAGACAAATTCGACATGATCATTCTCGATCCGCCGACTTTTTCGCGAACCAAAGGTGGCGCGGCCTTCCATGTTGAGAGGGATTTTGAGGATTTGATTGCGGCCGCGTTGGAAGTCGCCGATCGCGGCGCGAAGATTTTTCTTTCAACTAATTGCGAAACGCTCAATGACCGTGCCCTGGAAAGGATGGGATGGTATGGTCTGAAATTGTCGCGGCGCGCGGGTTCATTCCATCGGCTACCGTCACCCGCCAATTTTCGGCCGGGAACCGCCGCAAAAACAATCTGGCTGACTTTGCATTGACCAAGTTGGGGTCGCGGACAATCGTTAAACAATGGAACGGACACATGAAGACCTGGCCGAACGCGGCCTGCGTTACACGCGAGAACATTTTGGCGATCTGCTAACGGAAACGGAGGCCTACGTGCGTGAAAATCCCATGCAGTCGCTCGCTTGCGCCGTACTTGCAGGATTCGTTTTGAATCGGCTGGGAATCGGAAGAATCTTGAGCGGCGTTGTGCGGCTGCTCCTTTTCGCACTGAAACCGGCGATTTTGATTTACGGCGCGGCGAAACTGTACGAAGCGGCGCAGGAAGAAGAGCCGTGATCGTTCGCCCTTCGAGGGCGTTGATTCCGGATTCGAGTCCTGGGCGACGAAGTCCAGGGAACGCTATTCGCTGCACTAGCGGGAGCCTAAATCTTTAGATACGACCCTGTCTCCACTAATTGAAATCGCGTTGGAGGCGATCCGCTACAGACTGTCGTCTCGGATGGCAACGATCGGATCGACCCGCGATGCTTTCCACGCTGGAAACAGACAGGCGCAAAGCGAAAGCGCCACTAACGTGCCGACCGCGGCGCAAAAACTGAACAGATCCAGCGAGCTCACTTCAAACAAAAGATTCGAGAGAGATCGGGTGACCGCCAGCGCGCCGGCGATCCCGAAAATCGAGCCGAGAACAATCAGCGCCAGACCGTCGCGCAAAACTTTGGATATAACGCGTGCCCGCGTTGCCCCGAGCGCCATTCGAATCCCAAACTCGCGCGTCCGCTGCGAAGTGGCGTAGGAAATTACGCCGAACACTCCAACTACGACCAGAACGAGGGCCACCGCCGCAAACGCTCCGAACAAAATTAAGGTGTAACGCCTTGTCGCTACGGATTGCGCAACCAGTTGCTCAACATTTTGAATGTCCACCGGTTGCTCTGCGCGTATCGCGTGGATTCGGTCGCGCAATCTGTCGGGTAACCCAGCGATGTTTCCCTCACTGCGCACGAACAGGCCCATGGCAGACATGTCGTGGTCTGTCTCGTCCTGCAAGTACGGCATGTAGACCGCCGGCCTCGCCGGCGCATCCAATGAGCCGTGTTTTATGCTGCCGACAACTCCGATCACTTCGCGCAAACGCGGTCCTGAGTCGCTGGTTCTTCGGCCCGGACCGGTGTAGTTAACCGCAATCCGTTTTCCGATTGGATTCTGTCCCGGCCAAAATTGGTCCATAGCCTCTGCATTAATGACCACGACCGGCGGTCCATCCGCGTTATCATGGTCGGTAAACGATCTTCCCGCGACAAGCGGAGTAGCCACTGTCGGAAAAAAATCCGCACTGACCCACGATCCTTCGACGGTAGGAAGCCGAGTCTCGTCGTTCACTCGATCTTCGAAAGTCAGCGTCGCGATCGCCGCGTCGCGACCTGGTCGCCAGTCGGAGATAGCGACATGACGTACACCTGGCAACGAAGACGCCTCGCGCAAAACGTCTTCCCAGAATGTGGTATTTTCTCTGTTGTACTTGCGAAGCCCCTCGGGATCATTAGGCGGCGACTGATTCCGAATGTAAACGCGCAGTAAAGATTGAGGCCGAAAGCCCGGGCTAACGTGCATGACACGCCAAAAGCTATGGACCAGCAGACCAACGCTGATCGTCAAGACGACCGCGCACGAAATTTCAGCAATAACCAGGATCGACAAGGTAGAGCGACTGTGTCCCGCTGCTTCCAGTCCGCGCGGTCGCAAAGCGGACGATAAATTCATCCGGGCAAAACCGAGCGACGGAAGCCAGCCAAAGAGCAGCGTGACCGCAACGGCAATGGCGAGCGTGATTAACACGGCCGGGCCATTCAAATGCACACCGTCAACTCGCGGTAACGGCAGGTTGGTCAACGTCGGCAAAACGCGCAAGACGCTCCAGGCAAACAAGAGTCCTGCCGCGCAACCCGCCATACTCAATAGCATTGCTTCGCTCACGAGCTGTTGAACAATTCTCCCTCGCCCCGCACCCAGGCTAACGCGCACCGCCATCTCGCTTTGCCGTTTTACCGCGCGCGCGAGTAGCAACGCTGCCACATTAATGCAGGCAACAATCAGAATCACCGACGCGGCCGCAAGTGTGACCAACAACGGCAGACGCACATTTCCAATCAGTTCCTCTTTGGTTGAAACCAAACCCACCCGCACATCGCGCGGTTCTTCCGGAACACGTCGGAGGATTGCGGTCAGGTCTTCTTCGGCCATCGATGGAGTAATTCCGGGTCGCACTTCGCCGATAACGTTCAGAAATTTGTTACCGCGCCACTGCATAAACGGATAGGTCGGCCGAATGGTTAGCTTGGGCCACACATCGGTATCGGGAAACAAGTCCGACATCGGCGGTAACACACCAATGATAGTGCAACTTTGTCCTTGTAGTCGAATCACGCGGCCGATGACGTGCGGATCGCCACCGAGTTGGTTCTTCCAGAACCGATAGGACACCATCATCGTGTCGTCGTCCAAGTAGGTGTATTCCCGCGGTTCGTACAAACGGCCGAGATAGGGCCGCACTCCGAGAATCGTGAAAAAGTTTTCCGAAGCGGCAGTGCAAGTCACCAGTCTCGGTTCTCCGTCCCCTGTCCACGTAAAGGTAAAACGCGGAATATATTCGGCGATGTAAATGAAGGACTTGTTCTGCTCGAGATAATCAATGAAATCGAGGCCCGAAGCGGCGATGCGGGTCTGGCCTGTGGATTCTGAGCTGGCCCAAATCGAATAAAGCCGATCGGCGTGCGCGTACGGAAGCGGGCGGATCAAGATGTCCTGGACCACGCTCAACATCGCCGTGCTCGCGCCAATTCCGATCGCCAGAGTGAAGACGGCGAGAAGAGCAAATCCCGGTTTTTTCATCAGCATCCGCAACCCGAAACGGATGTCATCGGTTAGGCCGGCGAATCTGTTTCCTTGCCTGACGGCTCCAAGAACTGACGGTCGCGGCGCCGGGCGCTCCACCTTCCTCAATTTGTCGGTTAACTGATCCGGCCGATGCAGATCTTGGAGCGCCTCCAGCTTCGCATCTTCCTCGGAAACACCGCGGCTGACGGCGTAATCGTACTGTTCCTCCAAGTGTTGAGACAGTTCCTCGACGATCTCGGATTCGCGCTCGGCCGAAAGATTCAGTTCCGCCAAAGAAGCACGGATCTCGAGTCTAAAATCAGGCATATTCAATTCCCGTGATCCGCCCAATGGCCTCGACAAATTCACGCCATCCTTCCCGCTGGGCCGCAAGGATTTTTCTGCCCGCCGGAGTCAACCGGTAGTAACGGCGGCGGCGTTTTCCGACCTTTTCCACCCAACGCCCGCGGATCCAGCCGCGATTTTCAAGGCGATACAACAACGGATAAAGTGAAGCGACGTTAAACCGCAACGCGCCGCCCGACCGCATCTCGATCAATTGACCGATCTCGTAGCCGTGCCGCGGCCGATCTTTAACCAGGGACAGGATCAACAATTCAGTGCTGCCTTTTTTCAGCTCGCGATCAGCCAATGCCAATGCCATATGTTGTAATGACACATATCGCGGTCAAATCGTTCAATTGTCGATGCAGGTCAGCTCTTTCTCGTTAGGCAGATCTCGCGGACCGCCCATGGCTGACGACGGAAACGATCCGGGATCGCCTCCTGACGCAGCGATCAGGACTGGCCGAGTGTAACGGCCGATACGCCGGACCTAGTCCAGATTGACCACGCTTGAGAATGCTGACTGATCTGGAAAACGACGCAAGTTTCCGTTGAGCGCGCACCCGACGATTGGTAGCGTCATTTCCACCTAATGCAGATCGATAACAAGCACATCGAATCGCACCTCAAGGAGAAGCGCGTTTTTAAACCGTCGAAGGAGTTCGCGCAGAAAGCGCGGATTAAGAATCTCAGGCAATATCGGCGGATGCATCGCGAGTCGATCAAGCGCCCGGACAAATTCTGGTCGCGCGAGGCGAGCGAGCTTTCTTGGCAAAAGCGTTGGCGGAAGGTGTTGGAATGGAAAGCCCCGTTCGCGCGATGGTTCATTGGCGGCAAACTCAATCTTTCCGAGAATTGCCTCGACCGCCATCTAACGACGAGTCGTCGGAACAAGGCGGCGATCTTGTGGGAAGGCGAACCTGGCGAAAGACGCACGCTGACTTATCAGCAATTGCATCGCGAAGTTTGCCGTTTCGCCAACGTGCTCAAGCGAAACAAGGTTGGCAAAGGCGACCGCGTCATCATTTACATGCCGAGCATGCCAGAGGTCGCGATCGCGATGCTTGCCTGTGCGCGAATCGGCGCGGTGCACTCCGTCGTTTTCGGCGGGTTCAGTGCGGATTCAATTCGCGATCGAATTCAGGACAGTGGCGCGATCGCGTTGATCACTGCGGATGGAAGTTATCGCCGCGGCGGAATCGTTCCATTGAAAAAAAATGTGGATGACGCCCTGCGCGGCGGCACTTCCGTGAGACGTGTCATTGTTTTTCAGCGCGCACACAACGAAGTCCACATGGAGGAAGGCCGCGACGTCTGGTGGCATCGCGAGCTCGAGTACGTCGGCGACCATTGTCCGCCGACGCCGGTCGACAGCGAGCATCCCCTTTACATTCTTTACACCAGCGGTTCGACCGGAAAGCCGAAAGGAATTTTGCACACGACCGGCGGTTACCTAGTCGGAATTTATTCGACAACGAAGTATGTCTTCGATCTTCGTGACGAAGATATTTTTTGGTGCACGGCCGATGTCGGGTGGGTCACTGGCCACAGTTATGTCGTTTATGGTCCGCTCGCGAACGGCGCGACCACGTTCATGTATGAAGGCGCGCCCAACTGGCCGGAGCCCGACAGGTTTTGGCGAATCATCGCGCAAAACAAGATCAACATTCTCTACACCGCGCCGACCGCAATCCGGGCATTCATTCGTTGGGGCGATCAATGGGCGAAAAAACACGACCTCTCGTCCCTGCGTTTACTCGGCACCGTTGGCGAGCCGATTAATCCGGAAGCGTGGATATGGTATCACAAAACGATCGGTGGTGGACGTTGCCCAGTTGTCGATACCTGGTGGCAAACTGAAACGGGCGCGATCATGATCACGCCGCTGCCGGGAGCGATTCCGACAAAACCTGGAAGCGCAACGCTACCGTTCTTCGGTGTCGATCCCGCGGTGGTTGATCCAAACGGCAAGGAAGTCGGCGCAAATATTGGCGGGAAACTAGTTATTCGCCGGCCATGGCCGTCGATGTTGCGTACGATTTACGGCGACAAGGAGCGCTACAAAGAGCAGTATTGGAGTGAATATCCGGGCAGTTATCTGACCGGTGATGGCGCGCGGCGAGATCAAGACGGCTATTTTTGGATCGTTGGCCGCATCGATGATGTTCTGAACGTCGCCGGGCATCGGCTGGGCACATCGGAAATCGAAAGCGCGCTGGTGAGTCATGCCCGAGTCGCGGAAGCCGCAGTTGTCGGTCGCCCAGACGAGTTGAAGGGGCAAGGTGTAGTTGCGTTCGTGACGCTGAAAACCGGAGTTGACGCTTCCAACGATTTGAAAAATGAATTGCGCGAACATGTCGGCGTTCACATCGGCTCGATCGCGAAACCGGATGAGGTGCGTTTTGCCGAGGCGCTGCCGAAAACGCGCAGCGGCAAAATCATGCGTCGTTTGTTGAAAGAAATAGCAAGTGGCGCGAAAGTGAGCGGCGACACAACTACGCTCGAAGATTTCAGCGTTTTGGCAAAGTTAGCCGAGCGGGAGGAATAAATTCTCGTGAGCTTCATTCGCACAGGTCTGCGCGAGATTGGGTTGAAAATCCGTCGGCAACGGACCCGGATGATTTTGCGCCACCAGAAACGATTGCTGCAAAAAAGCGAGATCGTCCTCGGGCGCGAAGGAACTTCGCAGGCAGCAAATTTTCCGGAGCTTCGGAACGAAATTGTGGCTTTAAAGAAACTTGAGCAGGAACAAAAGGAAGTCGCGCTCCGGATCGCGCAAATCGAAGAGGGGATCAAAAAAATCGAGGAACAACGCGCGGAGAACGCCACCGAGCAGGCGGAAGCGATGGCGAAATTGGAAGCTGAAAAGAAGCCCTTTTTGCAGCATCGCAACGAAGCCAAGAGCGCGACCGAGCTCTCCCAGCGCGAAGTGGACGCGGTGGAACGCCGGATTCGCGACAACGATTCGGCGGATCAAGAGTTGTTGAAGAAACTATCGGAACTCCAGGCGCTGGCGCCGCCGCCGGCAGATCTGGAAACGCAAACCGCGACGATCAGCTCGCGTCGCGCGCGTTTACCGGACCAACGCGCGGAACTGGTGCGCGCACGCCTTGGGACTAGTGACGCTTTGCGCGTCGCCAAGGAAAAACTCGCCGCGGCTGAGGAAGAACTTTCCGCGATCGAGAAAAACATTGCGAAAGTGCGCGGCGAGTACGAAGCGCGTGACAAGAGCTTCGCCGATAACATTCGGACGCAGCAGGACGCCGTTCGCGAGGCCAAGCAACATCATCAAGTTGTCGAAGAGCGAAAAAATCCCGCTTATCTCCACATCGGCCGGCATCTTGCCACTCAAGGAATCGCGCCGCCGAATGCGCCGCATCTGCTCGAGGGCGTGCGCAAGCATCGCACGGCGGTGGATCGACATCAGCAACACAACGATGAGCTGGCGCAGCTTTCGGCCAAAATTGATAAACAGGAACTCCGCCAATTTTATTTCAGCGTCGTTTCAGTTGTCGCGCTTCTCGCGATCATTTTGCCACTCGTCGTGAAATCGCCACGCAAACGCGAATGGCTGCCGCAACAAACGGAGGCGATTCTCTCTATCAACACCGAACAATTCGAACGCGGCGATTTGCCGAAACGCTGGCGCAAAGAACAGTCGGATGTCTGGCAAAATCTTTGGAACGGATTGATTGGTCCAGTGGCGCGCGTGCCGGCGCTGAATCTCGCCCGCGACACAGTTCGAATCACCCGCGCGACCACGAGTTCCAATGATGGGACCGTTCGCGAATTCGTCCTGATTGAGAATCGCAGTGATGTTTCGCAAATCATTCGTTCGGCTCAAACTAACAGGGAGTTTCATCGACGCACGGTGAGCGGATTGCCGGTTTGGGAAAAACCTGACCTGGCGATCGCGCGCGTCGGGCCGAGCACGCTTGCGGTCGGGACTTCCAGCGAGGTGGACCAGCTGGTGCGCGTTCGCCTCGGCATCGCTGTCGATCTGAAAATTACCGGACAATTGTTTGACCGGTTCCAAGCGTTGGATCAGGAGAGCTCACTGCGTTTGATCTCGCGCGATCCGCCAAATCTGCCACGCATGCTTCATCCGATCTTCGCGCCGGAGTTGCTGGGAAATTCGCAGTTGCTGGGGTTTGCGCTGATTCTGCAAAACCCCGTGAAAGCGCGTCTGCTTTTGAAGCTGAAGTCTCCGGAGTCTGCGTCGGAGCTGGCGCGGAATCTCCACAATGAGCCGCAAAAATGGCTGCGTCTGCAAGATTCCAATTTCATGCTCTACGCGCAGCCGCCGGATATTAGCCGCCAAGCCGCTAACCTTGAGCTTCGTTTCAATGTGCCGGATGAAGCCGCACGCCTTGTCCTGCAGCGCATCGCCAAGACCGACACGGCCAGTACCGTTGCCGGCGATTGATTGCTTTCGGGGTTGATTGCGCTCCGCCGTGGTTTGCGCTTATAATTCGCGCCAATGTCCCGGTGCCTTTATATTGTTGCCGTTGCGACGGTGTCGATCTTGGCGAGGGCTCGGGCCGCCAATCCCGAGTTCGTCGACATCGCGAAAGTCGATCCGACAATCGTGATCGATCTGCGTTACGCTACCGAGCACAATGTGACTGGGCGTGCGCTCTATCCGCCGGGCTCGCGGGCGATGATTTTGCCGAGCGTCGCGCAACAGCTTGCCGGTGCGCAGGCGTATCTCAAACAATTTCGTTATCGTTTGAAAATCTGGGATGCGTACCGGCCGAAGGAAGCTCAGGAGTTGCTTTGGAAATATGCGGCCAAGGACCAATACGTTGCGAACCCCGAGAGAGGCTTTGGTTCGATGCATGCCTACGGCGTTTCAGTCGATGCGACTTTGGTCGACGACTGGAGTCAGGATGTGACGATGCCGACGAAGTTCGACGAATTCACGCCACAAGCGATGATGGGTTACGCCGGGCGCGATTCGCTGGTCAAGCAGCACCTGAATCTTCTGCAGAAAGCGATGGCCCATAACAATTTCTACGGGCTGCGTGTTGAATGGTGGCATTTTACGACCGCTGATTGGAAAAAGTACGTTCCGTGGTGGGAAGACAAACAAATGTCGCAGGGCGGCGACACGGCTGCGCGAAAAAGTTGAACTGCGGTCTCGGGCGTTTAGAAATTCATGATCGACGCGATCCTGCGCGACTTGCGCCAGCCGGAATACATTCACGTCCTGATCAATCCGCTGCCGGTTTACGGACTGGCGATGGGGCTACTCGCGTTGATCATCGCGTTCTTCTTGAAAAGCCGACGCGCCCAGATCGTGTCATTAACTCTCGTTCTAATTTGTGCCGGGTCGGCATGGCCGGTCTTTGTCTTCGGTAAACAAGCCAAGGATCGGGTTCTTTCGATGGAAAATGAGGTCGGCCAGGCGTGGCTCGAAGAGCATGAAGATCGTGCAGGGGACTGCATTTGGGTCTTCTATGGATTGGCTGCGTTGAGCGCGGTCGCCTTGGTCGCGCCGCGCAAATGGCCGCGTTCTGCTACACCGCTCGTGATCTCAGTGATCTTGTTGGGCGCGGTTACGTTGGGACTTGGCGGTTACATTGCTTACGCCGGGGGAAAAATTCGGCATCGGGAGTTTCGCAACGTCCCTCCGCCGCCGAAAAGATCGGACGAAAAAGACTAAGATCGGCTTCTCATTGAAACGATCGTTGTGACGACGGATTTCGAGCGCGCCGAGGAGAACGTCGAAACGCGCAGCGAATCGCTCAAGAAACCGCTCGGACTACTCGATCTCGTCCTCACGCAAATCCTTTTCGTCGTCGGATCGACCTGGGTAGGAACTGCCGCAAAACTTGGGCAAGCGCATCTCTTCTTTTGGTTGTTCGCCATTTTGCTCTTCTACATTCCACAGGCCGCGGTCGTCATTTACTTGAGCAATCGGATGCCGCTCGAGGGCGGGATTTATCAATGGGCGAAACTTGGCTTCAACGAGTTCGCCGGTTTCATCGTCGCGTGGAACCTCTGGCTACTCTCGATCACCGTGATCGCGCTCGGCGGAATGTTCACTACCACGAACATTTCCTACGCGATCGGTCCGGGCGCCGCATGGATGCCCGACAGCAAGTGGTGCGTCTCGCTGATCAGCGCCGGTCTTGTCGGCGGCCTTGGCTGGGCCTGCGTCCGCGGTTTGTCATTGGGCAAATGGCTCCACAATGTCGGCGCGTTTGCGATGCTTGTCGTCTACGCCGCGTTGATCCTCTTGCCGCTCCTCGGTCTCGTGCGCGGCGAATTGAAAGGTTATCAGCCGCTCCAGCTTGCGTTGCCGACGATGTCGATCTTTTATTGCTTCAACATTTTCAGCAAACTCGCGGTCGGCGCGCTTAGCGGATTCGAATATGTCGCGATTCTCGCCGGCGAAACGCGCTCGCCAGGGCGCGATGTCGGGCGCTCGGTTCTGATCGCTTCGCCGATCATCGCGATCATGTTCATTCTCGGAACTAGCTCGGTGCTGGCCTATGTCGGTAACAACCCGATTGATCTCATCGGTCCGGTGCCCCAAACACTGCGACTCGGTTTGCGCTCCTTTCCAATTGCAGGCGCAATGGCTTCGGTCGGAATTTTGCTGATGACGGCGCGCTCGATTTCTTCAACCAGCGTGCACGTCACGGGCAGCTCGCGGTTGCCGATGGTCGCGGGCTGGGACTGCTTGCTTCCGAATTGGTTCTCGCGTTTGCACCCGCGTTACAAGACGCCGATCAATTCAATCATCTTCGTCGGCGCCACTACGCTCGTGATCGCGATTTCGAGTCAGATCGGCGCCGGAATTCAGGAAGCGTTTCAGCTTGTCGATAACGCCGCTAACGTTTTCTACGGCATCGTTTACTTCATGATGTTCGTAATCCCAATCTTTGGCGCGAGCGCGATTCGTTCCGGCGCGTCACTCTGGTTGCGCGTGGCAGCGCTTTGCGGCGCCTGCGTTGCGCTGTCCGCGATTTTTTTCACTATCTATCCGATCATCGACGTGCCAAGCCCGTTTAGTTTTGCGGTAAAGATCATTGCGGTGACGGCGATCGCGAATGCGATTGGCGTTCTGATTTACTTGCTTGGCAACAAACGCCGGCGCGCGGAGGAAACTTGATTGTTTAAAGCAGTCAAGCCTAACGACTGCAGGTTTCAGCAACCCAGCGCAAATATTCCGGCAAACCTGCTGAAACCGGGACGAAGATTATTTCAGGAACTTCGTAAGGATGCAGTGAGCGCAGTTTCTTTTGAAACGCGGATTGTCGATCCTCGCTGAGCTTGAAGAAAACAAGGGTTTCGCTTGCCGATTCGATTTTCCCTTTCCAGCGGTAAATCGATTCGATCGCTGGCAGAATGTTTGCGCAGGCGGAGAATTGTTCGGTCACAAGCTGATTCGAGATTCGTTGCGCAGTCTGGCGATCCGGAAACGTGCTGAGCGCGAGTAGGATTGTCTCGGCCATCCGTTATGCAGGCACGAGTGCTTCGCGCCGACAGATCCAACCGCCGCCAACCACGACGGCGCCATCGTAGATCACTGCCGCTTGACCGGGCGTGACCGCGCGCTGCGGTTCGTGTAAACGAATTCGAGCGCGATTATTTTCTAGAGGCGTTAGGGTCGCCGACGTGCCGGGATCGCCGTAGCGAATCTTCACCGTTAGATCGAAATCTTCGGCCGGCAGCTCGTGGGCGATCCAGTTTGTGCGCTCGATTTCGAATTCGTCGCAAACCAAATCGTCCGTGTCCCCAACGATCACGCGATTTGTTTCGGGGTCGAGATCGACCACGTAACGTGGGCGCAGCGATCCGCCTGGAAGTCCTTTGCGTTGGCCGATGGTGAAGAGCTCGATGCCGTCATGTTCGGCGACGAAGTTGCCTTCGACATCGTAAATTTCGCCGCGATGAAATTCGTTTTCACCGAGATGCGAACGCAAGAACGCCTTGTAATCGTTGCCCGGGACGAAACAGATTTCCTGGCTGTCCATCTTGTCGGCGACCTTTAGGCCTAACGAACGCGCGATTTTTCGGATCTCAGGCTTGCGCATTGAACCTAGTGGCGTGAGCGCGCGACGAAGCTGTGGCTGTCGCAAGCTGAACAGAAAATACGATTGGTCTTTGCCCGGATCGACGCCTTTACGCAAGACCGCGCGGTCTGCGTGATGCTCGATAATCGCGTAATGGCCGGTCGCAATGTAATCGCAGCCGAGCGCGTCGGCTTTGCCCCAAAGATTGCCGAACTTGAGTTTCTCGTTGCACATCACGCAAGGGTTCGGCGTCCGCCCGGCCTGATATTCACTCGTGAAATAATCGATCACCGTCCGCTCGAACTGGTCGGCTTCGTCCACCACGTAATGTGGGATGCCTAGCGAATAGGCGGTCGACCGCGCGTCCGCGACCGCTTGCGGGCCACAGCACTTGTCCTCCGCGCGCGAGATGCAATCCTGTGGCCAGACTTTCATGGTCACGCCCACGACGTCGTAGCCTTGCTCGCGCAACAAATAGCCAGTGACGCTGGAGTCCACTCCGCCGCTCATGCCAAGCAACACGCGTGTTCTTTTTGCTGTCATTATTGAATGAGGAAGCTAGCAGCTTCCGCTACAATTTCACGCGACGGCTGACGAATTCGCTGCCTCGAACCGTAAATCGCCAAAGATGATGCGCCGAGCGCGTGATCCCGATTCGTGCATCGGCCACCACATCGACATCGTCGTTGTCGTAGGCAAAGCAATGGCACGGATCGACGCACAAATTCATTCCATGATACCGATTGGTAATGTCGAAAGCCTGGGTCAATTTTCCCGGTCCGGAACAAAGCTGTCGCTCGTTATCGATCTTGCGCCGTTTTTTCATTAACTCGATGCCTTGCAGTGGTTGGACCGCACGGAACAAAACAAAGCCGTTCGACTTACCTTTCACCAGGACATTCAACATCCAGTGCGTGCCGTAACTAAAGTAGATATATGCAACGCCGGGTTTGTTTCGTGAGATGAACGCGCGCGCACTTGGCCGCGAAAACGTGTGTGAAGCCTCATCAGCTCTCTCGAGATAAGCTTCGGTCTCGACGATTTTCCCTGCGCATTTACCCCAGATCAATTGCGCTCCAATAAGGTCGCGCGCGCACGTGATTGGGTCGCGTTGGAAAAAGGTCGCGCGAATGATTCGGCTTCTCACAGTGACTGCAGCGTCGCTCGCGGGCTGGATCGACAAGGATGAAGACGCCTAAAACGTCTGCCCTTTGTAATAAACCGGAATCTTCACGTCGCAGGCCACCGGTTTTCCATCCCGAAACGCCGGAATAAACGTCGCCTTGCTCATATCATCGAACGCGGCGTCGCCAAAACCAAGGAAGGGCGGTTGCTCACTCAGAAGTTTCAGATCCTGTAATCGGCCGGTGGCGTCGACCTTTAATTCCAGCTCCGCAGAACCATCCACTCTCACGGGTGCGGTGTCACGGCCTGGATAGTGAAGGCCATCGAACTTCGAGTCGCCGCCCCAGAATGGTTGCGGTCCGATGAAATCGTTCTCTTTCGCTAGCTCGGCGCGTTCCTGATTGGAAAAAATGCGTAGCCGCGGTCGATCGTTCACAATCGTGAACGTGACCGTGCCATAATATATCGCGTCCACCGGCATGTGATTATAAATCGCGGGGTAAAATTTTGGATTCGCCGCGGCCGACAGTTTTTTGAGAAGCTCGTTCTCTAGCAATTTCGACTCGGGCGTGCCGCGATAAGTGGAAACCGAAATTACGCTACCATCCTTTCTCACCGAACATGAGAACATGATCGCGGCGTCTTTTTGGCCTTGTTTAATCAGATCCGCCGCGTCGATGCGGTTGATCAAAGCCTCCGGTCCAGCGCCAAGCAGGATCGGGCGATACATGGGTAAATTCGCGTTCTGCGAAGATGGAACGTCGACCTGCGACCGGCCAAGACCGACAACCGACAGCAAAACGACCGCTGAAATTCCAAAAACGCGCATGGGACAGATACGCAATCGAAACGGCGGGCATTTTCAACCGCAATCTCGCGAAGTTAAGCGGTCGCCCTCCGGCGCTGTCCGAGCCCGATGTCGACCTTGCGTAAGATCTGGTGATGCCGGTTTATGCTTCTTTGTCTTTAAATTGAATTGAATCTTGTGAATGCTGCCTACTTCTTATGGATCTTGAAGGCATCGACCACCTCGCGCTGAGCGTCCGTGATGTCGAGAGTTGCGCCCAATGGTATATCGACGTTCTTGGTTTCGAGCGGCGGTACGAAGGAATGTGGAACGGCGTTCCGGTTTTCATCGGCAAAGGCACAACCGCGCTCGCGCTCTTTCCAGTTCAATCAAGATCGACATCGGGGACGGCGGCGGATGTTCGCCTTCTTCATCTCGCGCTGCGTGCGAACCGGAAGAATTTTCTCGCCGCTCAGGGCGAATTAAAACGTCGTGGCATTAAATTCGACTTTCAGGATCATGAGATTTCCCATTCCATTTACTTTCGTGATCCTGATGGTCACAGACTAGAAATTACCACGTACGAATTGAAATGACGTCACACAATTGCTCAGGGTATCCCTGAAAACGGGCGAGAAAGAGTCGATCCATTGGCATCCCGCCGGGCGTCGTTTATGTCCTGAATAGTGCCAAACTTAAATTCACTTATCCCGGACGGCCGAAATGAAGTGAAGGCCGCTGCCGGAGAAATCATTTGGCGCGAGCCCGTAACGCACGCGGTGAAAAACATCGGCGCCGCCGAGGCCCACGCGATCGCAATTGATCTGAAACCGTTGGGTCGACAGAAGGCGCCCTAGCTTTGCGCTAACAACTACAATTTAGCTCTGGATGGCACCAGGATGGCGTCGCGCATACCGTGGAGAAACTTTTTGTCGGCGGGAACGATCGTCGCGAGCGCGCCGCGCAGGTTCACCTTGTCCTGCTCGACGAAATAGTACGGGCAAAGGCGGATGCGACCTTCCATCGTTTTTAATTCGCCGGACTCCGGGTCCGAGTAACGGTATTGAAACAAGCGGCCCTTGTGAAACCGCTGCATGATGGTCGGTGACGAATCGAAAGTGGCGAGCGCGCTCTCGATCCGTTTTTTCCAGTCGGTATGAGCGAGATCGGATCCGAGCGAAATTCCGCGACTGCCCCAACTGAGCGGCGAAAATCCGCTCACCTTTAAAAGAAGATCGCGCTCCTTCTGGCTTAGTTTTGCTGCCTGGCGCCAATCGTGAATCTCCAAACGCGGAATGACTGCGTGCTGCGGCAATGGCGTTGGATCGAGCATCCAGGAGTAGGGGATCACTTCCTGGAGTTTCAGAAAATATTTCTCGCCGAGCTCCCGTCGCCAAAATTCGTGGAGCGGTTTTATCCAAAACAACGCGAACCACATCTTCTCTTCGAGGAACGGTTTGATCGGTGGAGTGACCGTGACTCGGCCTTCGGCGTTCGCGCGCAGGAGATTGTCGATCTTTGCAATGTTAGGCAAATCGAACAGTTCAAAGAACCGATAAACGGCCCGACCATTTTTCGGCTCGTAATTGCCAGCTGCAACTACGCGCCAGTCGCGATTAGGGCGTCGGTCCTTTAGTCGTGCTGCGATCCATTCCATTTCCGGCCGATACGTCGCGGATTCTTCGGAGATGACGATATCACCGCCGCTCGGGAGCACGCTTTCAAATCCATTGAGCATACCTTCCGGTCCGCCGATGATTTCTTTGTCGAATGACGAGAAGATTTGATTGAGCCAGCCGGTCAATCCGATCCCGCCCGGGACGGAATCGATCTCAGCGATGATGTAACCACTTTCGGTCAGAATTAGATCCGGCCGAATCACGGACGGCAAAGCATTGCGGATTTCCTTGCGTCGCGAAAGCTCGGTTAACGCTTTCGGTTTCCCGGCGTCGAGATAGCGTGCGACCCACTCCGGCTGTTTTCCTTTAACGCTGAGTTGATAAAGCTGATTGCAAGCCCGCTGAAAAACGAACAGGCGATGGCCGAGTTGCTCGAGATCGGTCAGAAATTTCTTTTCGATCGGAAACGCGTCAGGTGAAAGCAGCCAATCCTTTGCTGCAAAAAGGCCTTCCTTGGGGAAAGCTGATCGGATGGTCGCGAGTCTGTCGTCGTTGACAAGCATTGAGTCGAGAACTCTCAACTCTCAACGAGCAACTCTCAACTTTAGCGTCAGCGTCCAGCGGCCATCTTTTTCAGCGCGAGTTTCACCAGTTCTTCGGCCGATTTCGCTTGGCCCTGCAAATTGCGAACCGCTTTGTGTGCATCGGCTTGTTTGTAACCAAGCGCGATCAACGCCAGCACTGCTTCGTTTGCCTGCTCTTGCTCTGGCGTCGGCGCGTGCGCTGCGGTCGCAGCTTCCCACGCCGCTGCGACTCCGAGCTTGTCTTTCAACTCGAGAACTATCCGCTCCGCGGTTTTCTTTCCGAGCCCGCTAATTTTCGAAATCGCTGCGATGTCTGAATTCACGACCGCCGTTTTGAAATTAGTCACACTCATTCCGCTCAACACGGCGAGGGCAAGTTTGGGGCCGATCCCGCTCACATTGTTCACGAGTAACCGGAACAGATCCCGCTCAGGCGCCGTCATAAATCCGTAAAGCACATGTGCATCTTCACGCACTGCGAGATGCGTGAGGATTCGGATCGGCTGGCCGGCGGTGGGGAGTTTGTCGTAACTGGACAGCGGGATGAAAACCTCATAACCGACGCCGTTCACGTCGATTGTCGCCTGCGTCGGCAGGGCAGCCACAAGTTTGCCGTCCAAAAAGGTGATCATGCCGGATTTGATTTACCACAGAGCTCGCGGAGTTCGCAGATAATAAAATTGACTTCAGCTTTGTTCTCTACAACCTCTGCAATTAGTCATTCGGGTTTTAGAATTAAGCTAAGAGCAACGCTTCTTCCCTTAGCGACGTTAATGCCGCTCGTGGAAAAAGTTTTCCAAGTCGGCGGCGGACTTGGAAGAGCATTTGCGCCGGTCTCAGTTGGTAAAATCACAAGACGCGGTCCGTCCTTCTGCATGAATTCCGCCGCACTTTTCGAATTCAACGGCGTCATCCAGCCTTTTATTCGTGAGCGAAAATACCAAACCAAACTCGGCTCTTGAAAATCGACCGCGCCAAGTTCCATCTCCGTCCGGAGCTCTTTCTCTGCTTGTTGAAAAAGTTGTTTGGCCGGGAAAAACCGCGCGGCAAACGGCGCGGCGAATAGGGCGAGTGGCAAATAGAGACAAATCGCGGCGGTTGCGGCCGATCTAAGGAAGAGTTCGCTCTCGAAATGTCGAGCGGCCAATAATGCGAGCAAGGGAAATGCGGGCAGCGTGTAATGGGGCAGCTTTGTTTTGATCAAGGTGAAGATGACAAAAACGATTCCGGCGCCGCTAAGCAGGTAGATGTCGATCCTGTCGCGCTCGCGCCAAAGCTTCTTGGTAAGCGAGGGCAGTTTGATCGACCAAGGGAAAAAGCTGGCGAAGATCGTTACAAAATAAAACGGTAATAGAAGCAGATAGCTGCCGAACGAATTTGAGCCGTGACTTTCCATCGCGCTAAGCGATCGACCAATGACGTGGCGGCCGATACCAATCTTAAAAAATTCGCCGTGGGTTTGAATCAGGGCCGGAATCCCCCAGGGCGCGACGATTGCGAGCATGAGCAAAACGCCGCGCACGAATTTAAATCGACGTGCGACCTCGATATCGCGGACAAATAATTTCATCGCCACGACCGTGAGCAACGGTGTCCAGGCGATCGGACCTTTGGCGAGAAAACCGAGCGCGAGTGAAACGTAGAAGACAAACCACGATTTCCAACTTGAGACCGGGCGCTGAATCAACTCGTAGCCGGCCCAGTGCGCCGTTGTGACAAACAAAACCAGCCACATGTCGGCAACCGCGGCTTTCGCGTGCAGAAAGGTTTGGAGCGACAGGGTGAAAATGATCGCCGCCCACCAACCAGTGCGTTCGCCGCCGATTCGTGCTCCCCATGCTAAGATCGAGAGCGCGACAAGCGCGGCCGCGACTGCCGATGGAAAACGAGCGGCGAAATCGTTTTCGGCAAAGATCTTATAGCTTGCGACCTGCATCCAGTAGGCAAGGGGAGGTTTGTCGAGGCGAAGTTGATTGTTGAAATGCGGAACGATGTAGTCGCCGCGCTCAATCATTTCGCGCGAGGCCTCAGCGAAGCGCGGTTCATCGCGGTCGAACAACGGAATACTCCATGTCCCGATGGCGTGGAAAACGATGCAGCCGAAAAAGAGCAGCGCGTAATTGATTGATTTCAAGTGCGGTCTCAAAATAGAGAACTTTCGTGAAGGGCGCCGCTCTTTTTTACTGGCTGATCGGCATAGTGATTGTCGTGACATGCATCGTGACCGCTTTTTATTTCGACGAAGCGGTCGCGCAGTTCATGGTGAATCATCAGACTCACGATCTGCGGAATTTCATGCGCAACGTGAGCCGATTCGGCGAATGGTGGGGGCATTTCCTCGTCGGACTCGCTGGCGCAGGCATCGCGTGGCAGTTCGGAAATAAAAAATGGACGCGGATTTTTCTGGTAATGCTAATCGCATTGTCGTTGGCGGGGGTCGCGGGGCGCGTGATCAAAATTTCAACCGGTCGCGCCCGGCCGGCGGTAAAATCAGAGCAGGTTTGGAACGGTTTGGAGTGGAGCTCCAAATATCATGCCTTTCCCTCAGGACATGTCGCAGCATCGACCGCATTCTTTGCCGTGCTTATCCTTGCGAATTGGCGGATCGGCGTTCCATGTTTGGCGATCCCAATTTTGATCGGTTTCTCGCGCATTTACGGCAGCGCGCATTATTTGTCGGATGTGGTTTGTGCGGCCGTGCTCGGAATTTTGTCCGCGCTGATCGTTTGGAGATTGGCCAGGGGGAAATTGTTGCGTGCCGACTGAGGGGCAATAACCGCGCTCGCTTGCTCAACGCCGCGGTGGTGGCACAATTCTCGCGATTGTAACTATCTGGAGGGGTGGCAGAGCGGTTGATTGTGCCGGTCTTGAAATTCAAATTTTTGGACTAAGGAGCGCACGGAAAGCAGACCCCCGGGAAAGTCACGGCGTAAATTCGAAAATTCAGCAGCCGTGTCCGAAAGACCCAGCCGTTTGTTTTTGCTGGTCGCCTCGTCCCTTGCAAACTCAGTGGCTGGCCGCGGCGCCCGTATCGCGAAGCGGCGAATTTTGCTCAAAGAGTTTGATGTTGCCTTCTAACGTCTGAACGAAAGCGGCATTGCCTTCGGCTTCAGCGAGCGCGAGGCCGTTTTGAGCGGCCTTGACCGCGTCTTGAAATCGGCCGGCCTCAGCGTAGGCCGCCGCGGCCAGACGCCAGATTCT
>Ga0182040_10000102_pt1 | contig 35227 bp, 34 predicted proteins | sample flu12Cox44000176_FD_125973 | JGI IMG/M metagenome (GOLD analysis project Ga0182040, IMG submission 125973) | Lab enrichment of tropical soil microbial communities from Luquillo Experimental Forest, Puerto Rico - flux8day.12C.oxic.44.000.176 | ecosystem: Environmental > Terrestrial > Soil >... | reverse complement strand
GGCAAGGATTCATATGCGATCGCGGGCGTGACGTGGCTGCTGGTTTATGAGCAGCAAACGGACGCAGCGAAAGGCAAAAAACTCGTGGAATTTTTGAAATGGGCAGTCACGAAGGGCGAAGACATGGCAAAGGATTTGGATTATTCACCGCTGCCCGCGCAATTGCGTGACCGCGTTTTGAAACGCATCGCCGAGATCAAAATGTAGGTATTCCTGCGCAAGCGCCCGGAGTCTTAAACAAGCCGGTTATGACTATTGCCGCACCGATGCCAGTAAGCGAGCGCTCCGCGTCTGCGCGAATGACGCCGCCATCACGCTTTGGTGACAAGGCGTTCGAGTGGCTTACGCTCGGGATGGCGCTCGTCGTCATTTTGATGATTTTTTTGATCGGATGGCAACTGACGCGCGGTTCGTCACTCGCGATCCAGAAGTTCGGACTTCGATTTCTCACAACATCGACATGGGACCCGGTTGCGGAGGAATTTGGCGCACTGCCATTCATTTACGGCACACTCGTTTCATCGCTGATCGCTCTCCTCATTGCGGTGCCGTTGAGCATTGCCACCGCGATTTATCTGACCGAACTCGCGCCGCTTTGGATCCGGCAGCCGATTGTTTCACTGATCGAAATGCTGGCCGCGATTCCCAGTGTCATCCTCGGACTGTGGGGAATTTTCGTGATGATTCCGTGGTTGCGCAATTATCCCTTTCCGCTGCTGAAAAAGCTCTTCGGTTGGACGCCGTTCTTTACTGGGCCGATACTCGGACCGAGCATGCTCGCGGGTGGAATCATTATCGCGATCATGATTCTGCCGATCATCACCTCGGTTTCGCGTGAGATTCTGCGGAGCGTGCCGAATCTGCAACGCGAGGCAGCCTACGCACTCGGCGCTACGCGTTGGGAAGTGACACGCATCGCGGTGCTTAGTTACGCGCTCAAAGGTCTGTTCGGCGCAGTAATTCTCGGGCTAGGTCGAGCGCTCGGCGAAACGCTGGCAGTCACGATGGTCATCGGCAACACACCGCAGATTGCAGCGTCGCTATTCAAGCCGGGCTACACGCTCGCGAGTGTGATTGCCAACGAGTTTACTGAAGCGACTACCGAGATCTACCTGCAAGCGTTGGTTGAGATTGGTCTCGTGCTCTTCGGCGTGACGATTGCAGTCAATCTACTCGCACAACTTCTTCTCCGGACGATGACGACAACCTCAACGACGCGTGCTGTCCAGTAATGATGCACTCGAAACGCAAAGACAGACATCGCTGGCGCAAGTTCAAGAGCGCACTCGTCTCGTTTGGCACATTTGCCGCAGCCGTTTCTGTGATTGCCCCCCTCGGTTTGGTCTTCTTTCACTTGCTTGTGAACGGCGCCAGCTCCGTTAACTGGGACTTCTTTACCCAGTTGCCGAAACCAGTCGGCTCGCCGGGTGGCGGAATGGTCAACGCGATTGTTGGTTCGCTCGAACTGCTGGTGCTTGCATCCGTGGTAGGAATTCCAATTGGGGTTCTCGGCGGCGTTTATCTGGCCGAGTACGGCTCTGCCCGCGGCAATTCGATGCTGCGTTTTCTCGCGGACGTGCTTAACGGTGTTCCATCGATCACGTGGGGAGTGGTGGTTTACGGTCTGGTGGTGCTGCGGTTCAAAGGTTTTTCCGCTTACGCCGGCGGCCTTGCTCTCGGAATAATCATGGTCCCGCTGATTCTGCGGACGACTGAAGAAGTGATTTTGCTCGTCCCGAACGGTTATCGCGAAGCGTCGCTTGCTCTCGGCATCGCCCGCTGGAAAACGATCGTCCATGTGGTGATGAAAACGGCATCCAAGGGAATCATCACTGGCATTCTGCTTGCCTTGGCGCGAATCGGTGGCGAGACGGCGCCTCTGTTGTTCACGGCCTTCGGCAACCGTTTTTGGAACCACGATCTTAGCCAGCCCGTCGCCGCGCTTCCGTTACAAATCTTTACATATGCCATTGCTCCCTACGACGATTGGCACCGCCAGGCTTGGGCGGGCGCACTTGTGCTCGTCATTGGAATTTTTTGCGTTAACGTCTTGGTGAGGATTCTTACCCGGGAACGCGCTCGAACTACCGCTTGAAAACCCTCATAATGACTAATTTGAGTATGTCTACTTCGGATCCAATCGTTCTTGAGACACGCGAGCGAGGGACTGAAACGGTGCCGGACACCGAAGAGGTGCCGCTGACATTCCGGATTAAGAACCTCTCGATCTGGTACGGCGAGAAGCGTGCCATTAACGACGTGACGCTTGATATTTCAGCTAACGCCGTTACGTCGATCATAGGCCCGAGCGGTTGCGGCAAATCCACACTCCTGCGCTCGCTCAACCGCATGCACGAGCTGGTGCCAGGCACCCGGATCGACGGAGCAGTGCTCTTGCTCGGAGAAAATCTTTACGCGCTCGATGTCGATCCTGCGACCGTGCGCCGGCGAGTTGGAATGGTTTTTCAAAAGTCGAATCCGTTTCCGACGATGTCGATCGGCGAGAACGTGACCATTGGCTTGCGACTGAACGGTGTGCGCGACCAGAAGTTTCTGAACGAGCGTTTGGAAAAATCGCTGCGTATGGCTGCGCTTTGGGACGAAGTTAAAGACGATTTACATAAACCTGGAACGAGCCTGTCGGGTGGTCAGCAACAGCGTCTATGCATCGCGCGCGCACTCGCAGTAGAACCTGAAGTGATTCTAATGGACGAACCATGCTCTGCGCTCGATCCAATTGCAACGGCCAAGATCGAGGAACTCATTCACGACCTGAAAGCGCAGTACACTATCGTGATCGTTACCCATAACATGCAACAAGCTGGGCGCGTGTCCGATTACACTGCCTTCCTCTATCTCGGACGCCTCGTTGAATTCGGACCGACCACGAAAATCTTTACGAATCCGAGCGACCCGCAAACGGAGGATTATATTACCGGACGGTTTGGTTGAATGATGCGACGAAGATTAAGATTGAGAGGAAGGTTGGGATGACGCCATCCAAACACACACTAGGAAGCTTTGACGAAGGATTGACGGCATTGCGAAACAATGTTTTGATGATGGCCGGCCTGGCCGACCGCGCACTCGATCGCGCGATCAAAGGTTTACTTCAGCGCGATGATAATCTTTGTGCAACGGCGATCGCGGACGACGAAGAAATCGACCAACTGGAAAAACAGATCGACAAAGAAGGTGTTGACGTGCTTTTGCGATTTCAACCCCTGGCGTCCGATCTCCGCCGCGTGGTGGCGGCGATGAAGCTTTCGCCCAATGTCGAGCGCATCGGCGACCAGGCCACGAACATCGCCCGCCGCGCGCGCAAGTTGAACAGACATCCGGCACTTCGCGAGATTGAGATCATCGTCCCGATCCAGGCGCACGCGATGGCGATGTTCAAAGACGCGATTGATGCGTTTGCCCGGGAAGATGTCGACCTTGGCCGCGCGGTGGTCGCTCGGGACAAAGACCTCGATTACATGAACAAACTGGCGAACCGGACGCTGACCGACCAGATGGCGCAGGACCCCAAGCAGCTTCGCGGTTACCTCAACTTGATCTTCATTTCACGCTCTCTCGAACGCGTCGGCGATCATGCGACCAACATCGCGGAGGAGGCCGTCTACGCGGCCGCCGCTGAAGACATTCGACACCAAGCCGCGGCAGCGGCGACCTAATAAGTCGCGCGTTGCTATGCGCCGCTGATTGTCGATCTTAGCAGTATGGCGCAGGCGCAATCCAACGTGGAAACCGAGGAACGCGTCTCAATTGTTCAGGCGAGGATTGGACAAACCGCTCACGAGCGTTTTGGCGATCCCAAGAATTTCATTAACCGCGAGCTGAGCTGGCTCGAGTTTAATCGCCGCGTCTTGGAAGAAGCGCAGGACGCGACGCAACCGCTAATCGAACGGGTCAAGTTTCTTTCTATTTTTAGTTCGAATCTGGACGAGTTTTTCGAAATCCGCGTCGCCGGCATCAAGCAGCAGATCGAAAGCGAAACGAGCGACGTTGGGTCCGATGGATTAAGTCCGACCGAAACGTTCAACCAGATTCAGCGCCTCGCCCATGAGCTGGTCGCGACCGAGTACGACCTTTTTAACAAGGAGCTGGTTCCAGAGCTTGACAAAAATCGGGTTCGGATTCGCCAAGTTTCAGAACTTGGTGCGCGGCGCGCGGCCTGGGCCCGGAAGTATTTCCGGGAAGAAGTTTTTCCAATGCTGACGCCGCTGGCGGTGGACGCGAGTCATCCGTTTCCGGACTTGCTGAACAAGAGCCACAACCTGCTTGTGCGCGCGAAGACGAAACGACGCGGCGAACCACTTCTCGCGATTGTGCAGGTGCCGCGGGTTATCCCGCGACTGATTCTAATGCCGCGCGGGCAGGGGGAGGACGAACCGTGGGATTACATCTATCTCGCGTCGCTAATCAAACAGCATATAGCTGAATTGTTTCCCGGTCTGATTCTCGATGCGGTGCACGCGTTTCGCGTCACCCGCAACAGCGATCTCTACATTGACGACGAAGAAGCAGAAAATCTTCTCCGAACCATCGAGCAGGAGTTGCGCCGTTCCAGTAAAGGCGACGCGGTGCGATTGGAGGTCGAAGCAGATTGTCCAAGAGATTTCATCGAGCTGCTGCTGGAATTTTATGATTTGACCGAGGCCGATGTTTACAAATTGAACGGCCCGCTGTCGATGACGCATCTCAGTCCGCTTCTGGCTAACGACGCATTTGCGAATCTGAAGGACCGACCATTTCAACCGGGGCGCGATCCAGCGTTGCCGCCGCACGCGGACATGTTCGAAGTAATGCGGCGTCAGGATGTGCTTTTGCATCATCCCTACGACAGTTTTGAGCCGATTGTCGATCTTGTCGAAGAGGCGGCGCGCGATCCGCAAGTGCTTGCGGTCAAGATCACGCTTTATCGAACCAGCGGTGACTCGCCGATCGTCGGAGCATTGATCGATGCGGCTACCGCCGGCAAACAAGTGACCGCGATCGTGGAGTTGCGCGCGCGTTTCGATGAGGCGGCCAATATTCAATGGGCGCGCCGGCTGGAGGAAGCGGGTGCGCACGTCATTTACGGCGTTGTCGGATTGAAAACGCATTGCAAGGTGCTGCTCATCGTTCGTCGCGATTCCAACCAGATCCGGCGTTACGTTCATCTTGGGACCGGCAATTACCACCAGCGGACTGCGCGCATTTATACAGACTTCGGATTATTGACCAGCAATCCGCAGCTAACCGAAGAAGTCGCGATTGTCTTCAACACGCTGACCGGCCTTGCCGCTTATCCAGGTCTGAAAAAGCTGATGGTTGCGCCGTTTGACATGAAACAACGCTTGATCGCGAAGATCCAACGCGAACGAGATCACGCGCGCGCAGGCAGGCCGGCGCGGATCGTGGCGAAACTCAATTCATTGGTTGATCAGGAGATCATCGAAACACTTTACGAAGCTTCCTGCGCGGAAGTGGTGATCGATCTGATCGTGCGCAGCATTTGCTGCTTGCGGCCGAAAGTTCCAGGAGTGAGCGAATTCATTCGCGTTATCAGTATCGTCGGCCGTTTCCTTGAGCACAGTCGGATTTACTATTTCGAAAATGGCGGTCAACCCGAAGTCTATCTCTCGAGCGCAGACTGGATGCCGCGAAATTTTTTACGTCGAGTGGAAGTCGCATTCCCAATCGAAACGCCGCTGCTCCGTGATCACATCACTAATGAGGTGCTGCCGCGATTTTTGGATGACCGCGTGAAAGCGCGCGCATTACAGCCAGATGGAAGTTATCGGCGTTTGAAACCGGAGGGCCTGGAGCATCGCTCGCAAGCGCAATGGCATTTCCGCGAAGTTACTCGCGAACGTGCAAAGAGGCAGGGACGGACCAAGCCTCCACCGGCCGACAAATTGATTCCGATTACCATAGCGCCAGAAGAACCCCCCAGGCGCTCATGAAGAAAAAGATTCTTGTGATCGATGTCGGCGGGACAAACGTGAAAATGATGATCTCGCGTGCGAAGAGACGAAAATTCAAATCGGGTCCGAAGTTGACACCGCGCGAACTAGTCGCCCAGGTTAAGGCCGAAGTGACGGATTGGAAATACAACGCGATCTCGATGGGGTTTCCAGCACCGATCCGTGACGGGCGAATTCTGGATGAACCTAAACATCTCGGGAGAGGATGGGTCCGATTCGACCTCGAAAAGGCTTTCGGCAAACCGGTTCGAATTGTGAACGACGCTGCAATGCAGGCGCTCGGGAGCTACCGCGGGGGCCGGATGCTGTTTCTCGGACTGGGGACCGGTCTCGGCTCTACCTTAGTTTTGCGAGAAATCGTCTTGCCGCTTGAGTTGGGTGACTTGCCCTATCGCGACGACCGAATCATCGAGGACTTTTTGGGAAAACCTGGAGCCGGAGAACTCGGTCAAAAGGAGTGGGAACGACAAATCTTGCTGGCGATCGCACAGCTCAAGAAAGCGTTAATTGCCGACTACGTCGTGCTCGGCGGCGGCAATGCCAAGAAATTAAGCGTCCTACCGCAAGGCGCTGAGCTTGGACACAATCGAAATGCTTTTCTCGGCGGGGCGCGTCTTTGGCAGACCGATCCGCGGACGCGGCGCCCGAAATGGAAGATCATGTAAAGGGGGTTGGAATGGACGTTTATTTTCTTCGACACGGCGAAGCCGACTGGCCCGATTGGGAAAAATCGGACGACGAACGGCCGTTAACCAAGCGCGGCAAGAAAGAAATCCACGAAGTCGGAAAGTTCTTGAAACGTGTCAAAGCGGATCCCGGCCTGATCGTGACGAGTCCGCTGCCGCGCGCATCCCAAACGGCGGAGATCGCGGCAGAGCATCTCAAACTTAAGTGCCGCAAAGATAAGTTACTTGCGCCCGGATTCAGTCGTCAGGAACTGGAACGCGTTTTGAAAAAATATCCGGCGGAGAGTTTGATGATCGTCGGGCACGAACCGGATTTCAGTCAAACGATTGAGCAATTGACTGGCGCTTCGCTCAAACTTTCCAAGGCCGGAGTTGCTCTAGTGGAACTCAACCGCTCCTGGCGAAATGGCCGTTTGCTTTGGCTGCTTCCGCCGAGAATCGCGAAGAAATAAAACGCGCGTTACTTAACAAGCGCTTCAGCGATCGACGGCGACGTCTTGTTCTCCCAATTTTCCAACCAGCTTGCCAGCCGCGCGCCAAAATCGCGCGGACGTTCCGCAAAGAAATGTTCGGCCAATTCGGCCGCGCCGCGCTGGAGATCGCCCTGGCTGACCTCAATCAGGGCCAAGAGCCTGTGTCCCTCGCGCTCCCAGGCCGAGTGTCGGTCTTCGCCGCGAAGCCGATCGCCTAAGAAACTTAGATCGTGGGCGCGTCCGAGCAAATTTCCGAGGGCGTCTAGACCGTCGTTCAGATTTCTAAGCACGACTGGCTTGATCGGTCGCAGAATGCGAAGTTCGTACCAAAGTCTTTTTGCCCGCATTCGAAAGCGATGAAAATTCTCCGGCGTCGGGGTCGCTTGAGCTATCGCCAGCGATCGTCTCGCTTCTTTGTAAGAGCGTTGGACCGCGCGGCGAAGTTGTCTGCAACTAAACTGCTCGAGCGGCCAGCAATCGGCGTTGGTGCGGGCTCGTTCTAACATCGGAATTGCTTGTGCTTGCCATTCCGCAAATGCGGCCATGAAGTTTTCTAGCTCCATCATCAGCATTCCTTCGAGCTTGGCGTACGCGTCACGGCCTCGGCGTTGAGTAATTCCCTGAAGTTGCCGCACCGTTTGTAAGCGCACTTCCGCGTCGCGGATTTCGGAAGTGAGCCGCCCGACGTCGCGCAGGCAGTGGTCTTGTTCTCGAAACAAACCGCGGCCGATTTCCTTGCGCACTAATCGGAGGGCGGCGCGGGCTTTCTTCAGGCATTTCCGCATTTCGTGAACTGGCGTGTCGTTGGTTTTCTTCTGGTTCGTGGCGATCGCGATCGCCTGTTCGATTTGTTGGCGGCAAATCCGGCGCAGATTATCACCGAGACCTTGACCGTGTCGCAGTTGGTAGCTCATTGTCGATTCATTCGCGGGCCAGCCTTACATTGCTGTAGCGCTTCTCTCCGGTGATTTCACGTCCAAACCACCGTGGGGGCTTGAATTTACGGCGGCTGGCATGGTTTGGAAATTCAACTTCTGCAACCATCAATCCATGATTGCGCCCGTGATAAATGTCCACTTCGATCTTGAGTTTTTTCCACGGAATTTCGTAACGCGTCTTATGCAATCGGCGGCCGCGCGTTGCCGGCCAAAGCATCACGAATTGAGCCGGACTTAACCGGATTTCGCGTTCCTCACGCGCCGACCCACGCCCGACTTTGAAGGTCAGGGACATCGCCTTGCCTTTTTTTCGCAGGCGAACGTGCCGGCCGCCCCGTTCATTTGCGAGATAACCTTGCGCGAGTCGAAAATGGCGGGATCGCAGAATTTGGAGTGGCAATAGCTTGATTAGAAATTTTCGTTCGATCTCCCGGGACGAAACGTGATGAGGACGCACTCCCTTCACTCAAACGTTTCTCGCGCGACTCGCCAAGATTTATTCGCGGGAAAATTCAAAAACCGGCGCCTAGTCGCACGACTTACCGAGCAGCCGAAGAAAATCCGAGCGCCCGGCCAGAAGGGACGCCGGCCCTGCAAAAAGTTCCAGGGCGAGTCGCTAAAGAATTAGCTGGTCGCGCGCGGCAAAAATTCTTCCCGCACAATCTTTCCGCTTTTCACGGTGTAAACGCCCGCTTCGGACAGTTGGCGCCGCGTTTTGGATTTCTTCTCGCTCACGTCGGCGTCGTACAGCACCACAAACCGATCGTGCGCAACGAAAGGACCGTCCGCATTAAAACTGTGGACTTGCATCGCGTCGAGCCACCAGTCGACCTTGCCGCGAACGCCTTCGATGCCCCGGGTTTCAGTCGGGCCGCCGCCCGTGCTGAACGCTTCCACGCTGACAATGTTCTTGTCGTAAAGCGTATCGAGCGCTTCGTGCCAAGCTTGTTTGCGCACTAGTTCCACTACTTTCTGGGCGAGTTGTTGAGTATTCATTCTCTCCTCCGGTTGGTTCGGCAATTACTTGCTGAAGAATTTCTCCAAACGATCGAGAACGCTGTTCCAGCCCTGGGTGTGACGATCGCGTGATTCTTGGCTCGGCAATTTCTCATGAACCAGTCGGACCTCGGTACCGCCATCACGGTCGGATAACCCGATCGTCACGATGCTAATGTGAGTCTTCCAGTCTTCGTCGTCCTCCCATTTCCAGGTGAAGACGATTTTCTTTTCCCCCACGAGCTCACGGTATTCGCCGAAGACGCTCATCTCTTCGCCTTCTTGATTGATCAGTTCCCAGCGATATGTGCCGCCGACCCTTACGTCCGCAGTGAAACCTCGCGTGCGAACACCTTCCGGGCCCCACCATTCTTTTAATCGTTTCGGATCGGTCCACGCCGCGTAAACGCGCGCCCGGGGAGCGTTGATCAGTCGTGTAATTTCCAGCGACGTCTTCTCTGATGCTTTTGTAGTCATAATTATTCTTTCTGTTTTGATTCAACGAATTGTTTGAGCTCGGAGCTAATGATGGCCGTCCATCCGGTCGCGAACTTCTTCCGTGCATACGCCGGCGTTTTTGGAAACGTTTCGATCCCGGTGTGGGTCAACTTCACTCGGGTTTTGTCCTTCTCGGCGAATAGCTCGAATGTGACCAACGAATCGCCCGGTTCTCCCTTGTAGCGCCAGGTGTAAGTGATTTTCCTTCGCGGAACCACTTCGGTGACCTTGCAAAGATGGTGATAGGTTGTGCCTTCGTGCTCAACCACGAACTCAAACTCGAAGCCGACCTGAGGTTTGAATTCCTTCAGGTCGAAATACCATTGCCGCATTTGATCGACATTGGTCAGCGCGCTCCAGACTTGCCCGATTGGCGCGTTCAAAGTTCGCTCGACGACAACTGCGTCGGTTGAGTCAACTTTTGTTGTCATAACGTGTTCAAGCTTCGTATTCATCGTGCCGCCTGACCCAATCCATCGTTGAGTCTGGGTTCTCGTCGCGACCTTTCGGGACGAGATCGAGGAAGTTGTAGGTGCCGATTAAAACGTCGAGTCCACGTGCATAGGTCGAGTAAGAGTGAAAGACATCTCCGTTTTTATCTTTATAAAAGACGCTCAGCCCAGGAAGCTCGTCGCTTATGAATTCGCCTATGCGATAGTTGTAATAAGCCTGGTTCTTTTTCTCGTCCTCGTTCTTAAACGAAACATTGTAATCGAAATTAAAGTCGCTCCCGTGCGACGAGACCCATTTGAATTTCCAGCTCATTCGCTTTTTGTAGTCATCGAGTTTAGACAGCGGCGCGCGGGAAACCGCAGCGAAGCTCACGTCCCGACTCGGTAAGTGCCAGTTGGCGCCGTCGAAGTGATCAGCCAGATAGGAGCAATGCTTGCAGCCTGCCTCCCAGTCCGGGCCGAACATGAAATGATAAATGATCAGCTGACTGCGGCCATCGAACAGGTCACCCAATGTCTCCTTTCCGCTGGGTCCTTCGAAGACATATTCTTTCTCGACCTTCACCATGGGCAATGCGCGGCGGGCGGCGCTCAGCGCATCGCGTTGGCGGTTAAATTCTTTTTCCCGCGCGAGCAAGTCTTTGCGCGCCACGAGCCATTCAGTTTCCGTCACGACTTCTCGATTCATTTGTAGTTCTGCCAGCTTCATTTTGTTCTCTTTGGTTTTGGTTCGTTTCTCTCTTCCTCCGAAATTTCGTTAGAACAAAAGCAACCAGTCCGCCGCTCGAAGTCGCGCTCGCCGCGAGAGCAATGTTCACTGTGCATGCCGGACACATCGCTACGGCTTTCCTTTCCTGTCTGGCGGCTCCTTGGTTTCTTCCAAATAAGCGGCGAGGCGATCGAGCGATCCCTCCCAAAATTTTCGATACTCTTCTACCCATTGGGCGGCTTGCTTCAGCGGCTTCGCTTCCAATTGCATTTCGTGAACGCGTCCGTAGCGCCGGCGGCGAAGCAATCCGGCTTTCTCCAGGACGCGCAAATGTTTTGAGACTGCCGGCAGCGACATCGAATACGGCCGCGCGAGATGGGTAACGCGCTGATTGCCGCGGGCGAGATGGGCCAGCATGCGTCGCCGCGTCGGATCTGCCAGCGCTGCGAACGTCCGGTTCAATGTCTCTGTCGCATATTTAACCATCTGGTTAAATATCTAGCATAACCATTTTCCAAGAGCAAATAAATTTATTAAAGCAAAGCGTTGATTGCGCCGACGGCGGCGGCGAGTGGCCAGGCCGAGATCGCGAAAAGGGCGCCGAAGGCCAGAGCCTCGATCGCAAACTCGAACTGAATTTCTTTCGCGCAGAAATCGCGAGCGAATTGGCGCATCGATCGACCGTTGGTCAATGTTCCCGTGCTCTCACCCTTTACGATTGTTCGTTGAATCCTAGTTACGCGCATGATTGAGCGTAACCGCCGCGCCGACGTCGTCAGGTTACGAATTGTCAAGACGCGGTGACGATTGAGTAACGTGCGCTCAGTTTCTCGGATTCTCGGATATAAATCGCTGGATTCAAGTGCCTTATATCAAGACTTCTTCGGTCGGGAAGCTCGGCTTCGCATTATTTGTCGAAGTGGGAAGCCCGCCGGAACGCTTTCCCGGCGGGCTTTAGTGACCTAAAGCCTCTAATGCTAATCGCCCGACTGTTCTTTAGAATTTGATGTTGAGATCGGCGAAGAACAGTTGGTACTGGTCGAGGACACTAATATGGGTAATCGCGATCGGCGTTCCACCCGTGCCGAGATCGTCATTGTAACGCCAGGCATAGTGATAGGTGAAGTTGACGCTCACCGCATCACTCAGCGCGTATCCCGCTTTAGCCACGACGCCTTGCATGTTTTGACGGCTGTCGAAAATGTCGTCGTCGACGAGGTTGGGATCGAGCGAGTATTGTTCGGAAAGTTGGTAGTAAGCATCGATTTGCCAATCATGCTTCTTCTTTAGCTGCCCAACTCCTAGGCCAGCTTGAAACGCGTAGCGCTGATCGCCGAAGCCGGGGTGCCCGGCAGCTTCGGCGCGGTCGTCCGCTTCCAGATTCGCGGCGAAATCGCCGAAAATGTGCATCGGCAGTTTCCCGATCTTCCAGCCAAGCTCCATCGGCATATCAAAAATAAGGAGACTGTTGATGCCAGTCTGGTTTTGCGCCAGCGAAGCCGCGTTTGTCAGTGCTGGATCACCGCCTTGGTAATGCGTGTCGAAAGCCGCGCCATTACCAGTGTAGTTAAGGATTGTGGGCGCGAACTGGAAAAAGACGCTATTTGGGAAGTTCAATCTTGCGCCGACCTGCCAGGCAAGCATGAACGCGTTCGTATTTGGGACAAGCTGCGTGCCGTGTTGGCCGGGTTGAGTGTGTACCGGACGCGGACCAAGGTCGTTCTCCGTCGGCGTTTCATCGTAGACAAACTGAGCAAAGTTAGCGAAGAGATCGAGCTTTAGGAACGGTTCAGACGGGTGCACCGGTGCGATCGTCTTTCCATCTTTACTATAGGAAGCTGGTTCAACTGGCGTTCCACCAAAGGTGAAGGTGTGCTTCCACTGCTCGGCAAGTCCTTCTGGATTGATGTCGGGGTCCCACACCATTGGCGTGTTGACGAGCGGATTTGGCATTCGGCCACCAGTCAACGTGATATCTTTGAAACCTTTATAGCCGGCATACGCTTGGCCGACGAAGATGCCGTCGCTACCTTTGGCGAACGGTCCACCACTCGTCTCGTCGCCAAACGTCACGTTCGTTGATCGCGAGCTGTTGCTAGTTTCCAGGCGAATTCCGAAGAACCAATCGTCCAAAAGTGTGCCGCGTAGGCCTAATCGAATCCGGTAACGCTCACGTTCACGCTCCTGCCAATCATCATGTCCGGCGATCCCGGGAGCCGGGTGCTGGAGCGGCGACTCATCATCCGTTTGGCCGCCGTTGTAGGCGTAACGCAGTCGGATATCTCCGAAGAGCTCGAGCTCCGTAAGCGGCGTCGACAATTTCCATTTGTCGGCCGCGGTTTTTTCGACTGGAACATTTGTCTCAACGTAAGTTTTTCCGTCGTAGGTTACCTGTTTCTTGGTTGGCCCTTCAGTTAGAGGAGCAGGAGCCGCGGTCGCCTGCTTTTTCAGGGTTGCCACCTCGTTTTCCAGTTCTGCATTGCGCTTTTGCAACTGGTGAACGGCTTGCTCCAGTTTCGAGAGCCGATCGTCATCCGACGAGGCCTGCGCGCGGACCGATTGGAGTGGTAGAAAGATCAACGCAGCCAGGCATGCGCCGGCTGTTCGTGAGAAAAGTTTTTGGTTAGTTTGGTTAGGCATCGATTCTCCTTGAGTTACAGCATTTGCGATGAAGTTGGATCGCAGGTCAAGCTAGAAATCGACTGTTACGAGCAAATGGCGGCTAAGTGACAATCGTGTAAACTCGCGTTCGCGAGGTTGGCGCCGCGCGATCGACAATTCTTCGCGCAAGAGAAGGGCGAACTCTAGAATTTTACGTTTAGATCCGCTTGAAACAGCTGAAAACTTTTGAGCGGATTGATCGCGATGTCCCGAGTAGAATGCTCGGCTTAGTGCGCATAACCATAAAGCAACCGCACCCAAGCCACGTCGCTCAACATCTAAACCACGGGTCGCGCCGATTTCTTACTTGTTCAGCTTTGAATCCCAAAACTCAGTATCTACCAGACTTGGATCGTCCCCCTCGAGGGTCGGCTCGAATCCCGCCGGAGATTAATTGCTCCTGACTACTTTGGTTTCGCGGAGGGCGAGGGAAGAATCGGCGGCAGTGTTGTCATGGAGCCCCGGGGAGCCGCGCTCGTGGCTGGCACAACAGGAGCGCCCGGAGAGGGAACTGCGGGCGCGTTTGGACTTGCGGGCGCCGGTGATGCCGGCGGTTGCCGAGCCGTTTGTTGCTTCAACAATTCGCTCCGCAGTCCGGTGTCCCGGCTCGTTTTGTGCGAATACAGGATCGACAGCGCGAAGGTAAGCAGGAAGAAAATTCCCACCAGCCAGCCGGTGAACTTGACCAGCACGTTGGTGGTCTGTGCACCGAAAATATTTTCGGTTACGCCGCCGCCGAACGCTGCGCCAAGTCCTTCACTCTTAGGCCGCTGCATTAAAATGACCAGCACCATCAAGAGGGCAACCAAGACGTAAATCGCCAGCAGGAAATTTATCAGGATCTGCATCGGGGACGGGAATATGGGCGATCTCGCCGTCGAAGCAACCGCTCATCGCTTCTTAATGTCGTTCCAGATCGTATCTAGCTCGGCTAGATCGACATCACCCAGCTTCTTGCCGCGCTTCCTCAGTTCGTCCTCTAACAAGTTGAATCGCCGGACGAATTTGTCAGTGGCGCCTTGAAGCGCGCTCTCGGCGTCGAGGTTGCATTTCCGGGAAAGATTTACGACCGCGAAAAGCAGGTCGCCGATTTCGTTTTTGATTGATTTTTGATTTTGGCTTTCGATCGCGCTCTCCAGTTCGCCGAGCTCTTCTTCTACTTTAGCGATCACGTCGCGCAGCTTTGCCCAATCAAAATTCGCCCGCGCCACTTTGCTTTGCGCCTTTTGCGCGCGCATCAGCGCCGGAAGCGCGGTCGGAAGGTTCGAAAGATAGTGCGTGTCGCCCTTCTTTTCATCGCGCTTGATCGCTTCCCATTGTTTTAAAACAGCGCCGCTATCTCGGGCATCGCTTTCGCCAAAAACGTGCGGATGTCGCCGGATCAGTTTCTCACCGATTTCATTAAGCACGTTGTCGATATCGAATCGGCCGGCTTCGCGCGCGATCTCGGCATGCATCACGACGAGCAGCAGAAGATCGCCGAGTTCTTCGCGAAAATGCGCGTCGTTCCTGGTGCGGGCTGCTTCCGCCACTTCGTAAGCCTCTTCAATCGTGGCGGGCAAGAGCGATTCGTGTGTTTGTTCGCGGTCCCACGGACAACCGCCCGGCGCGCGCAACTTCGCGACAATCTCGCAGAGCTTCGCGAAGTTGTTAGTTGATTGTTGATAGTTGATAGCGGCCGGCATTTCGCATTCTTCTATCAACTCTCAGCTCTTAACTATCAACCCCTTCAAATGCGCCAGAGCGACCGGTGCGTGCCGAACTCCGAGATTTCGCCGGAAGATTTCTTGCCAACGTAAACGGCGATGCCGATCGAACTGATAAACGTGCCCAGCATCGCGAAGGCGATCAGCCAGGCCGGAATGTGACCGACTCGCAGGGCGCGATAAAAGTCCCAAAATCCTTCCATTGCGTGCGGCGCGTGCAAAAAGATTTTCGTGATCCACGCGACCAGGATCAGGATGAAAATGAAAACGTAATTGCGTTTCAACCGGCGCCCGATCGCCTCCAGCTTGCTGATCTTGAAACAGGGAAGAATGAGATCCTCGCAAACCAGTTGCTTCCAATCGCCCTGAAGCAGGTCACGATTTTCCATCACCATCGGCACGAGAAAATGCGCTTCCAGCATCCGGATGCGCGCACGGAAGGCATCGTAAAAACGATAACGGCGCGCTTCGATCCAGAGCAGCACCCAAACAATTGCGAGATTGAAAAAGAAAATGATGTGCGGCACGCCCGCGTTCGCGAACGCGATCGTGATAATGGCAGTGCTGCTGGTGATAGCCCAGTTGGTAGTGACATCGAGCCGTTGCCGCCAAACCATGATTCGTCCCATTTCGCCGCGGTAAAAATGCGACATGGCGTTGACGTAGCCCGGATCGTAGATACTGCGCTGGACCGAAACAGTCGTCTCCTGCTGGTTCGCAATAGGAGCGTTTTTTTCAGTTGCCACGGTCGATCAATTAACTGGATAAGTGCGACAGAATCCAACATTTCCTCATGGCCATCGCTCTTGCCGACCTGATCGATCCGGCGCAAGTCAGCCTAAACCTGGGCGCCCGTAACCAAATCGACACCCTGCGCGAAATTGTCGATCTTCTCGCGACTTCCGGAAAGATCAACCACGCTAGCGCGTTTCTGGAACAACTACAGAAGCGCGAAAAGACCAATTCCACGTATGCCGCGGACGGCGTCGCGTTTCCACACGCCCGGACAAAGTTGGTCGACGAGATCGTCGTTGGAATCGGCCGGAGCGAAGCCGGAATCCCGTGGACTGGCAAAGGCGAGATTGCCCACCTGATTTTCTTGATTGCGGTGCCGGAACGATTAATTAGCGACTATCTGGTGGTGGTCGGCGCGATTGCGCGGATCACGAAAGATCGGCCGTTGCGGACTCTTTTGCTCCACGCCGACAATGCGGGCGATTTTATTGCGACGCTGCTGAGCGCGCCTTCAATCTGATTTTTTCAAGAGCCGATTTCGCGCGCGGTCGAGAATCTTTTTTTCGGTCTCGGTCAAACTGCTCATGCCGGACTTGGAAATCTTGTCCAGGATCGGGTCGACCGATTCATAAACATCATCCGGCTCGACTGTGCGCCGCGCCGAAGACGTTTGCACCACGTACAATTTTGGCTTTGGGCGCAGATGCATTTTGAGATTGTTGATCCAGGCCAATTCCGGTCCAGCGCCGCGCAGCTCGATAAAGAAGAACGCCAGCGCGATGCTGGTCCAAAGAACTACTAGGTCCTGCCAATCATGCGCAGCCAGCGCACTCAAGGTGCCAATCGCCGCCAGGATCACGAAAACCCATTTCGCCGGAATCCGCAGAAAGAATTGAACATTCGGATAAAGCGTAACGAACGCGGCAAAAACGGCGAAATGCAGTGCGCCGGAGCCGGCCAATCCCGTGCGCGTGTGCAGGCCCCACAAGGTTAGCATCAGCGTCGGCACGAACAACAAGAGCGCGTAAAGCCAAATGTAAGCCCGTTGACCGATGAATCGTTCCACTTCGCGCCCGAAGAAAAAGAGCATGTACATTTCAACGGCGAACCAAAGCAAGGCGTAGCCCGTCGGCGGATGGATTATTCCGTAAGTGACAAGCCGCCAAACTTGGCCGTGCAGCAAAACGTGCATGCTATCGAACATTGCGTAGTTAAGCACGCCCGCGTAACCGATCGCGAAAAGGAACGCGGTCAGGATCGCACAAACGACATGCACTCCCACCAAAATCGTTGTGACGTCGACTGGGAAACGTCCCATCCACGTTACCGGCCGGTAATCATCGGAGGTAGTGACTCCGAACATGATTCAATTAAACAACGACCGTTTCGCATGCGCAAGGTGGATCGAGCGCTGTCATCTCCGCATTTCTTTGGAATTCTTCCGCAAAGCGGCGGTCCACCCATAAAAAATTCTTGGAGAACCGCGCGAACCGGAAGAAATTTGCTTTTCGCTCTAATCTAGATCGACATCTACCGATGAAGAACATCGCGCCCGCGATTTCGCCTCCTTCCGGGGTCGGAAGCGACAAGCCGGCGAACCAGGCCGTGCTGGATTGGGTGCACGAGGTCGAGCTCGTGACCAAACCGGAGAATGTTTTTTGGTGCGACGGTTCTGGGCGCGAGCACGAATTCCTGCTCGATCAAGCGCTGAAGCAAGGAGTGTTGATCAAACTCGACCAGCAAAAAGTCCCGCGCTCGTATTTGCATCGCTCGAATCCGAACGATGTCGCGCGCGTTGAGCAATTCACTTTCATCTGCACGCCAACCAAGGAGGAGGCCGGACCGACGAATAATTGGAGCAAACCGGCCGAGACCTACACAAAACTTCAGAACATGCTCAAGGGCGTGATGCGCGGGAGAACGATGTTCGTCGTGCCTTACGTCATGGGCCCGCCCGATTCGCCGCTCGCCAAAGTCGGATTCGAAATCACCGACTCGATTTACGTCGTCTTAAGCATGCGAATCATGACCCGCATGGGCGAAGTCGCGCTCCAACGGCTCGGCAACGATCCGAAGGCAGAATGGAACCGCGGCGTGCATTCATTGTTAGATGTCGATCCGGAGCGGCGTTTCATCTGCCATTTCCCGCAGGACAACACGATCATCTCGGTCGGCTCCGGTTACGGCGGGAACGTTTTGCTCAGCAAGAAATGTCTCGCGCTTCGGATCGGTTCTTATCTCGCGCGCAAACAAGGCTGGATGGCCGAGCATACGCTAATTCTCGGTGTCGAATCGCCCGACGGGAAAAAGCATTACGTGGCGGCGGCGTTCCCGAGCGCGTGCGGCAAAACGAATTTCGCCATGTTGATTCCGCCGAAGCATTTCGCCGGTTGGAAAGTGACCACGATTGGTGACGACATCGGCTGGCTTCAAATTCGCGATGGTCGGCTGTACGCGGTCAATCCGGAGAACGGGTATTTCGGCGTTGTACCTGGAACCAATTACAAATCGAATCCGAACGCGATGAAATCGATTTCTCACGACACGCTTTACACCAACGTCGCGCTTACTGACGACGGAGATGTTTGGTGGGAGGGCAAAGACGGCGCGCCGCCGAAACACGCCCTCGATTGGCGCGGTAATGATTGGGCCCCGGCTTCAAAAGAAAAAGCGGCGCATCCGAACAGCAGATTCACGACTCCGGCTCGGAACAATCCGGTTTTAGATCCGAATTTTGAGAGAGCCGACGGTGTTCCGATCAGTGCGATCATTTTCGGCGGACGCCGCAGCAGCACTGTGCCACTGGTGTTTCAGGCTTTCGATTGGAACCACGGTGTTTATCTCGGTGCGACCATGGCGTCGGAAACAACCGCCGCTGCCACTGGCGCCGTCGGCAAGGTTCGTCGCGATCCGATGGCCATGCTGCCGTTCTGCGGCTACAACATCGGCGATTATTTCCAGCATTGGATCGACATCGGGAGACGGTTGACCAATCCGCCGCCCATTTTCAGCGTGAATTGGTTCCGCAAAGGCGTAGACGGAAATTTCCTCTGGCCCGGGTTCGGCGAGAACATGCGTGTGCTCAAATGGATTCTGGATCGTTGCGAAGGACGCGGCGGCGCCGTGGGATCGCCGATCGGTTGGCTGCCCGGCGTGCCCGATCTCGATCTCGCCGGCCTCGAGATCGACCATAAATGCGTCGATGAATTGCTCGAGATCGATCACGAAGACTGGAAGACGGAGCTGGCCGAACATAAAGAGCTTTTCGATTCGCTTGACGGCATAGTTCCGAAGGAGTTGCTAAGACAGCGCCAACAGGTTGCTGAACGTTTCGGGCAATAATCCGCCGACAATTTGCGAATGCAGCTGCGATCTGGAATTGTCTCCAGTGGGTTCGAGGCTTGCTGAACAAGAATGCGTCACTCCGCCCGCTGTGCACGGATGCATCGAGATTCGCGGGGCGCGCCAGAACAATCTCAAAGGCGTCGATGTCGATCTTCCGCTTGGGAAATTGACCGTCGTAACCGGTCCGAGCGGCTCCGGAAAGTCATCGCTCGCGTTCGAAACCATTTACGCTGAAGGGCAGCGCCGTTACGTCGAAACTTTTTCGCCGTATATGCGGCAATTCCTCGACCGCATGGACAAACCACGTGTCGACGACATCCGCGGGATCCCGCCCGCAATCGCAATCGAACAATCGAATCCGGTTAAGACATCGCGCTCGACGGTCGGCACGATGACCGAGATCAACGATTATGTAAAGTTGCTGTGGCCGAGGATCGCGAAGGCATTCTGTCCAAGCTGCCTTCGCGAGATTCGCCCCGAAACGGCAAAATCGATCGCTGACGAAATTCTGCGCGACTGCGCTGGCCAAAATGTTCTCGTCACCTTCTGGGTTTCAGTTCCGGCGAAGACTGAGCCAGAGAAGTTTTTCGAGTTCCTTCAACAACAGGGCTATCTCCGTGTCTGGATCGGCAACGAAGTGGTGCGCGTCGATGGCGATCCAAAAAAGATCAAGCGTCTTGGCACGCGCGTCCAAGTTGTCCAGGATCGAATCGCGATTACTTCCGGGAACCGAGCGCGCCTGGTTGAAGCGATCGAAACCGCTCTGCGTTTTGGAAAAGGCAAAGTCAACTTTGCAATACCGGAAAGCGGAAGCCAGAAGCCGGAAAGAGCAAACGCTGCGCGTGAAGAAAATCTATCCGCGATCCGCTATCCGGTATCCGAAATCCCTTTTTCGACCGGCTGGCATTGTGCGCATTGCGATCTCGATATTCGTCCGCCCAGCCCCGGCCTTTTTAGTTTCAACAACCCACTCGGGGCGTGTCCGGAATGCCGTGGATTCGGGCGCACGATCGCGATCGATCTCAACAAAGCGATCCCCGATCGATCGTTATCGATCAAGCAAGGCGTGATTCGCGTCTTCCGAGGTCGGGAATTTGGCGAATCGCAAAAAGATTTACTCCGCGCCTGCGCCCGTGAAGAGATCGACATCAATGTTCCATTCGAGGAATTGCCGAAGGCCGATCAGGATTTCGTCATCGACGGTGAAAAGCGAATCGGCGAATATACCGAAGACGACTACGAAAACGACCGTTGGTACGGCGTGCGCGGATTCTTCCGCTGGCTCGAATCGCAGGTTTACAAAATGCACATGCGCGTGCTACTCAGCCGTTACCGCGCCTACACGACTTGTCCGAGTTGCAACGGTGGACGCTTTCAACCCGAAGCGCTGAATTTTCGAATATCCGATAGCGGAAAGAGGAAACGGGAAAGATCAAACGAGTATCTTACTTTGCCAGAGTTTGCGGCGTTGTCCGTTGCTGACGCGCGCCATCTTTTGACGACCGTCGATATCACGCCCCTCGATACGACCGCGCGGATGCTGCGCGGCGGAATTTGTTCCCGCTTGAACTACTTGTGCGAAGTCGGCGTCGGTTATCTGACGCTCGATCGATCAACGCGCACCTTGAGCGGCGGCGAAGTGCAGCGGGTAAATCTTACGACCTGTCTTGGAGCGTCGCTCGTGAACACGCTCTTTGTGATGGACGAGCCGAGTATCGGGCTCCATCCGCGCGACATCGGCCGGCTCGTCCGAGTCATGCACAGCTTGCGCGACCGCGGGAACACTCTGCTTGTCGTTGAACACGAAGAGCAAATTATTCGCGCGGCTGACAACTTGATCGACATCGGACCCGGCCGCGGTGAACGCGGCGGCGAATTGGTTTTCAACGGCATGCTCGATCACCTTGTGCTCCGCAAATCGCTAACTGCCGATTATCTCAGCGGTCGCAAAACGATTCCTGTTCCCAAATCCCGGCGAAAATCGACATCGTCGATCAAAATCGCCGGCGCTCGCGAGCACAATCTCAAGAACCTCGATGTCGATCTTCCGCTTGGCGTCTTTAGCTGTGTGACTGGCGTTTCGGGCTCGGGGAAATCAACGCTCATCCACGATGTGCTTTATCGGAATCTGCTCGTTGCAAAGGGGCAATCGACCGATCAGGAAGCAGGCGCGTGCAAATCGGTCAGCGGTGCGCATCGGATCAACGAAGTGGTTATGGTCGATCAGTCGCCGCTCGCGCGTACGCCACGCTCGACTCCAATTCTTTATCTTGGCCTCTACGATCGCGTCCGCGAATTGTTCGCCGCGCAACCGAAAGCGATGTCGCAAGGTTTAACCGCGAGCGCGTTCTCGTTCAACTCCGGCAGCGGACGCTGCGAACGTTGCTCTGGCACGGGATTCGAAAAGATCGAGATGCAGTTCCTGAGCGATCTTTATGTGCGTTGCGCCGAATGCGAAGGCAAACGGTTCCAGCCGCACATCCTGCAAATTAAACTGCACGGCAAATCGATTCACGATGTGCTCGAGCTAACGGTGCACGAGGCGATTCAGTTTTTTGCCCAAATCGGAGAGGAAAAAACCTTATCCGATGGGCTCGGCGTTCTCGACGAAGTTGGCCTGGGCTATTTGCGACTCGGTCAACCGTTGAACACGCTTTCGGGCGGCGAATCGCAACGTTTGAAACTAATGCGGCATCTAGGAGATACCGGAAAAGGCCAGTCCGGCTCGGACAAAGCGGAAACAGGAAAGAATGGCGAGGATCACGGGCGTGGAAATCTTTTCATCTTCGACGAACCGACAACTGGCTTGCATTTCGATGACGTCGCGATGCTGCTGCGGGTGTTTCATAATTTGGTCGATCGCGGAAACTCGCTCGTCGTCATCGAGCACAATCTCGAAGTGATTAAGTGTGCCGATTGGATTGTCGATCTTGGACCAGAGGCAGGTGACAATGGCGGAAAAGTCGTTGGCGTGGGAACTCCAGAACAGATGGCGAAGATTTATGATTCGCACACGGGAAGATTTTTAAGAGCTATCATCTCGAGCGGCAATGCCAGTCCGGCTAGGATCAAGGGACCCCGCAAAAGTTCGCGCGAGTCGGGGAGATCCTTCGCCCACGCTCAGGGTGATAGCGCTGAACCTGCCCGCGTAGCGGAGACAGCGAGGCGTTTCAAGATCAACGGCATGAACGGCGCAATTGGCGTTCATGGCGCGCGCACACACAATCTAAAAAACATCGACGTCAAAATTCCGCGTGACCAAATGGTGGTGATCACCGGTTTGAGCGGCTCCGGGAAATCAACACTGGCCTTCGATATTTTGTTCGCGGAAGGCCAGCGCCGATTTCTCGACAGCATGTCACCTTACGCGCGGCAATTCGTGGAGCAGCTGGAAAAACCGGATGTCGATCTCGTCACCGGATTGCCGCCGAGCGTGGCGATTGAGCAGCGCGTAACGCGGGGCGGCGGCAAATCAACCGTCGCGACCGTGACGGAGATTTATCATTTCCTGCGACTGCTTTTCGCGAAAACTGGAACCCAATTTTGCCCGGACTGTGACTTGCCAGTGAAAAGCCAAAGTTTGGTCGCGATCGCGCAACAGATCGAGGCCGCTGCAAAACGCGGCGCGGTCAAAGTTCTCGCGCCCCTCGTCAAAGCGAGAAAAGGATTTCACACCGACGTCGCACACTGGGCCGGGCGACAGGGCTTCGACACTTTGTTCGTCGATGGGCAACTCACTTCGATCGCGCAATTTCGAAGGCTGGCGCGTTTCAAAGAGCACACGATCTCCGTCGTGGTCGGCGCCATCGACGCGAAGCGAATCGCCAAGGCGCGCAATCTCGCGCAGCGCGCGCTAGAAATTGGCCGCGGCACGGCGCATCTACTCGATTCGAAGAATCAATTCACAGTCGTGAGCACAGAAATGAGCTGCCCGAATTGCGGCCGTGCCTTCGAAGAGCTCGATCCGCGCTTGTTTTCATTTAACTCGCCACATGGCGCCTGCGAAGAATGCGGTGGGTTCGGCGAAATTTGGGACCAAGAATTTCAGATTGCCGCGAAAGAGACGAGTGACTCAGTTTTGGAAAATGAACTCCGCGCCGAGCGCGAATCGGAGTGGATCGACGCGGCCGACGCGCACGAATGTCCGAGCTGTCACGGCTCGCGCTTGAACGCCGTCGCGCGACACGTCCGCGTGAAAGGCTACACAATTGATAAGTTCGCAAATCTTTCGGCAAGCGAAGCCGCAGAAAAGATCGACAAGTTGAAATTCGCGGGGACGCAGCAAACGATCGCGGCCGATCTGATTCCGGAAATCCGCCAACGATTACGTTTCATGGAAAACGTGGGGCTTGGTTATCTCGCGCTCGGTCGGTCGGCGAAGACGTTGAGCGGTGGCGAATCGCAACGAATTCGATTGGCGGCGCAGCTCGGCTCTAACTTGCGCGGTGTCCTTTACGTTTTGGATGAACCGACAATCGGACTGCATCCGCGCGATAATTTGCGTCTGCTCGACACGCTGGCTGCGCTTCGGGAAAGAGGAAATTCGCTCGTCATCGTCGAGCACGACGACGAAACGATGCGGCGCGCCGACCACATTGTCGATCTTGGCCCGCGAGCGGGCGTTCACGGCGGCGAAGTTGTTGCTACTGGAACGTTGCGCGACATCGAACGCGCGAAGAATTCAGAGACCGGTCGTTGTCTCAAGACGCCGCTTTGTCACCCAACGCGCGAATCGCGGCGATCCCTGCGCACCGTTGAGAATTGGATCGAGATCCGCGGTGCATGCGCCAACAATTTGAAAAATGTCGATGTTCGATTTCCGGTCAGTCGTCTTTCGGTCATCACCGGAATCTCCGGCTCCGGAAAATCGACCTTGATGCACGACGTGCTCCTGCCGGCGGTAGTCGAGCAATTGGAAAGCAAGAAATGCGGCGGCAACGGCGACTTGTTCAAGCTGGTAAGCGGTACCGAAGAGATCGAAGCGGTTTACGAAGTCGATCAGTCGCCGATCGGCAAGACGTCTAGGTCGACTCCGGGCACTTACATCAAAGTTTTCGACGAGATTCGAAATCTTTACGCGCAGTTACCGGTGTCGCGCGTCCGCGGCTATTCGGCGAGCCGATTTTCCTTCAACGCCGAGGGCGGTCGTTGCGAAACCTGCAAAGGCCAGGGCGTCATCAAGTTGGAGATGAATTTTTTGCCGGAAGCGCTCGTGCCCTGCGAAGACTGCGGCGGCCGCCGTTACAATCCACAAACGCTGGAAGTCCTTTACAACGAAAAATCGATCGGCGACGTGATGGAGATGACGATCGAGGAAGCGGCGGAATTTTTTGCCGCACATCCGAAAATTGCGCGACCGCTTTGGTTGCTTGTCGAGACGGGACTCGGTTATCTCAAACTTGGTCAACCAAGTCCGACTTTGAGTGGTGGCGAAGCGCAACGGTTGAAGCTCGTCACCCAGCTGAAGCGCGGCGTCGGTCGCGCGGAAAACGAGCGGATTCGCAAAATGCGAAAACCACGCTCGACCCTTTATCTGCTCGAAGAGCCGACGATCGGCTTGCACATGGCCGATGTCGACCTTCTGCTCAAAGTGCTGCATCGATTGGTCGACGAGGGAAACTCCGTTATCGTGATCGAGCACAATCTGAGCGTAATCGCGGAAGCGGATTACATTGTCGATCTTGGCCCGGAAGCCGGCGCCGACGGCGGCAAAGTCATCGCCGTTGGAATACCAGAACAAGTCGCCAAGAATAAAAACAGCCGCACGGCGCCGTTTTTACGAAAAGTGTTGAACCGCTCGGGCGCGCGGTGAGAATCGCGCACACGAATGTTCGCTTATTACGTCCACGATCTTGATCCGCTGATTTTCCGCCTCTGGGACAATGTCGGTCCGCGCTGGTACGGACTCGCTTATGTGCTTGCGTTCGTCTGCAGTTATTTGGTTTATCGCCAACTCGCGCAACGCGGCTACGCCGACCTGTCGGTGGCGAAAGTTGGTGATTTCATCACCGGCGCCGCGCTGTTCGGCGTGATTGTTGGCGGGCGCCTCGGTTACGTCTTGTTTTACAAGCCGGAAATGTTGCGCGCGCCGTTGTCGACCTTGCGGGTTTGGGAGGGCGGAATGTCGAGTCACGGTGGAATGGTCGGTTTGCTCGCGTTTACGTTTTATTACGCGTGGCGCCACAAAATTTCGTGGACCAATCTCGGCGACAACCTGGTGGCGGCTGCACCGATTGGATTATTTTTCGGACGCTGCGCCAATTTTATCAACGGCGAGCTTTACGGTCGCGCCGCGAATGTGTCATGGGCGATGCAGTTCCCGAAAGAGCTGACCGAGAATATCGGCGAAACTGAGCGCGCCATCATCGCGTGCCAACAGGTTGATCCGTCGCTCACTTCAGCGGATGCAATCGTAGCCGCGGTGCGTCGTCAACCGCAAGTGAAGGAAATTCTGCGCGGCATTTTGACACCGCGGCACCCGTCTCAGCTTTACGAAGCATTTTTCGAAGGAATCGTTTTGTTCGCGATTCTCTGGTTCGTGCGCACGCGAATGCGGCAACCGAACGGCGTGCTCACGGGCTTATTCTTTATCTGCTACGCGACTTTTCGGATCATTGTGGAAAATTTTCGCGAGCCCGACGCGAGTCTGATTGGCGGTTTCACGCGCGGTCAGTTTTTCTCCTTCTTCCTGATGGCGATTGGAATCGCGTTCGTCGTCGTCGCGAAACTGCGGCCCACGTTTCCGAAAAGGATTGGCGCGCGAGAGTAGCCCTTTCGCTTTCCTTAGAATCCGCTAATAGTTCCTCGGTGATTGGCGAGTGTTTTCTCCTGAGGTGATTGCGACCGGTGGTTTGGTGTTCGCCTTTGAACACGCCACCCCTGCCGGCAAGCTGGTTCTGCTTTTACTCGCGATCGGATCGATCTTCAGCTGGTCAGTCATGGTCACCAAACTGCGGGTGATCCAGTTCGCTCGAAAGCAAAACACGCGTTTCCTCTCGGCGTTCCGACAAGATCGGCAACCGTTGCGTTTGTTCGAAAAAAACGCGCGCTTTCCCGGTTCGCCGATTTTTAACGTTTATCGCGCCGCTTGTCAGGAAATCACGTTTCAGTTACTCGGCTCGGCTGAGGTTGACGAGACATTCAAGGCGCGACTTGGCATCGCGGACAAAATTTCGGCGGCGCAAATGGGCGCGGTTAGGGCAGCGATGGAGCGCGCCGTCGGCGAAACTGGGCTTGAACTGGAATCGCAAATGATTCTGCTCGCGACGGCAGTAAGCGGTTCGCCGTTTCTCGGATTGCTCGGAACCGTCTGGGGAGTGATGGATGCCTTCACCGGAGTCGCTGAAGCCGGCGCGCCGAATCTTGCGGCAATGGCGCCCGGCGTTTCCGGTGCGCTCATTACCACAGTGACTGCGCTCTGCGTCGCGATTCCCGCAATGCTCGGTTACAATTTTTTAGTCACGCGCATTCGCGGCATGATTGTCGAGATGGACAACTTCGCCGGTGAGCTCGGGTCGGAGTTAGAGCATAAATTTGTTGATCACGCCGTGCGCGAATCGGCTTTTCGAAGATGAGGCGTTACTCGCAACGGCAAAGCCTCAGCTCGCTCTCCGAGATCAACATCACGCCTTTGCTCGATCTCGCGTTCGTTTTGCTGATCATTTTCATGATCACGACGCCGCTTCTCGAAAGCAGCATGAGCCTCATCATACCCTCCAGCGGCGCGAAAAATCCGGCTGTCACTTCATCCCAAGTCCAAACGATTTCGATCGATCGCAACGAAGCGATTCGACTGAACAATCAACTCGTGGATCTCGAATCGTTGAGCGCGCAATTGAGTGAATTGAAGCGCGCGAGCCCCGATGTTGCAGTCGTGATTCGCCCCGATCGGGACTTGCCAGTGCAAAAACTGATCACGTTGATGGACGTGTTGCAGCGCGTACAAATCATGAAGGTCGGGATCGCTACCAGGGCGGAAACGAAATAGATGATGCCTATAAATCTCCGCTTTTGGGGCAACGTGGCGCTGATCGCGGTGGCGCATGTCGCGATCATCGTTGTTTTGATTCACTGGAGCAGGGAAAGCAAAGACACGAACGCGCAGAGTATCGTTTGGATGAACGGCGGCGGCGGTAACGGCGTTGTTGCGGAAAAAAGGAACCCACCACCGGTCAAATCTCCCGCGCCGCAGGAGGAATTGAAAACCGACGCGCTCAAGAACCGCGGCTCAGATGAAGATCGTCCGTTCCTTGCGTCGGCCCAGAGCGAGATTCAACTGCCGACGCCAACGTTGACGTCTACTCCGGCCCGTAGTCCGAAACCGACTCCAAAGGTCAAAGTAACGCTAAAAAGCACACCCAAACCAACACCAAAGCCTTTTCCCAAGAAAATGGTTTTGGCCAAAGCTTCGCCGAAACCGGCACCGATTCCTAAGATCACTCCCAGAAAAGCCGGCAGCGAACCGGCTGGGGGCCCCAGTGAGAAAACTGAAATCGCGAAAGCTGTCCCGGTAAAAGAAGAGCCGAAAGAATCAAAGAAATCAGCCGCGACTCAAACCGGCAGCGGCAAAGGGACGACGGCTGGGACTGGAAATGGTCGGGCGGGCGGTAACGCGAGCGCGGGGCAGTTCAGTTGGTACGGAAGCATGCTGCACGACCGCTTTTACAGCGAATGGGTGCAACCAACGACCGTCGCGAACACGGAAGCGAAGAATTCCGTGCTTGTGAAACTTCGTATCGAAAAAGACGGCCGCGTTTCAAATTTCGAAGTCATTCGCCCGTCCGGAAACGCCGAGCTCGATGACTCGGTCAACGCGCTGGCGAATCGTGTGAGTCGCGTCGAGCCGCTGCCCGATGGACTCGGAAAAGGCGATCACTACGACGTAAAGATAAACTTCGAATTAAACTCGGAATAGGCGTCTGTCCTTGAGATGTCGCCGCGGAGGGAGTTTTGGCGAGGCGTTTTCCATTTAGCACCGCGCCGGCGACGGAAATGTATCGCAATTCGGTTCGATCCGCGCCGCAAAGGAGCATCAATCCGTCGCGACTTATGTCACCGCGCTCGACGAAATCAGCGGAAAAGCGGAGCCGCTTCGTGAGATGTTTCAAGAATATGTCGATGTATTTTCCGGTGGCGATGTTCCCGAGCAGAACAATGTCGCAATCGGCCGGCAAATTCTTCGCGAGACGGCGCGTGCCGTGCGACGTGGATCTTATGAGACATGGGGTTTTGCAATTTGCGAATCGACCGTGACGTCGGCAAGAAGCGATCAATTATTTTCGGCGCCGTCTCGTTTCGCTTTTGCTCGCGCGCGATTCGCCTGCAACTCGGCCAAATGTTTTTCTGACCACCGGCAAAGCGCGCGCAGCGGTTCGATTAGCGTTCGGCCGAGTCGGGAGAGGGAATATTCGACCCGCGGGGGAACGACCGGATAGACCTGGCGCTCGACCAGCCCGTCGCGCTCCAGGCTGCGGAGGGTTTGGGTGAGCATCTTTTGCGAAATCCCACCGATCTCACGGTGCAGCTCGGCGTAACGCATCGTTTTTTTCGAAAGGAGTTGAATGATCAGCGCCGTCCATTTGTCCGCGATCCGGTCAAGGACGAGACGGGAAGGGCATTGGGCATCTAAGACTGAAACGGGGGACGGCGATTTCGACATTCGATCTCTCTAGCCAATAAGCCGAAGCGAGCAAGTAGAGAGTAACCCCCCAAATGGACTGTATGGCTCAAGCGGGCCGGCGACGAGCGCTTGTTTTTTGCGCGACCGCGTTTTCAATTGGCTCGCTCGATGAAAATCCTTGTCATTGGCAGCGGCGGCCGAGAACACGCGCTGGCGTGGAAACTAAAACAATCACCGGGAGTCGAGCGCGTTTTTTGCGCGCCGGGAAATGCCGGCACCGCCGCGATTGCCGAAAATGTTGCTATTCCAGCGACGAATCTGCCCGAGCTAAGTGCGTTCGCGAAACAGAACGATATCGATTTAACTGTAGTTGGCCCGGACGATCCGCTGGCAATTGGGATTGTCGATCTTTTCACGATCGAGCGATTGCGAATTTTCGGACCGACTCGGTCCGCCGCGCGGCTGGAATCGTCCAAGATCTTCGCGAAGGAGCTGATGCGCGCTCAAAAAGTTCCGACTGCGAAGGCGCAAACGTTTTCCGACAGCAAAGAGGCGCTTCGTTACTGCGAGCAGGTGAAATTTCCGGTGGTAATCAAGGCTGACGGTCTCGCGCTCGGCAAGGGCGTGATTATTGCACCAGATGTCGCGACTGCACGGTCAACGATCCACGCGATGATGAACGAGGCGCGTTTTGGCGACGCCGGTCGCCGGATTGTGATCGAGGAATTTCTGCGCGGGACGGAATGCTCAATTCACGCCCTGGTTGATGGGAGACACTATCGGCTGCTCGAATCCGCGCGCGACCACAAGCGCGCATTCGACAACGATGAAGGTCCGAACACCGGGGGGATGGGTGCGTTCAGTCCGGCGAACAATTGGAATGCACAGCTCCAGTCACAATTCGAAGCCAACGTGATGCGACCGCTGCTACGCGGCTTGGCGAAGGAGAAAATCGTTTATCGCGGATTATTGTATCCAGGCTTGATGATCACGAGCGATGGTCCCCGTGTGCTTGAGTTCAATTGCCGATTTGGCGACCCGGAAACGCAGGCGCTCTTGCCGCGGATGAAATCCGGTTTACTTCGGCTGTTGGAGGCGACGATTGACGGCAAGACCGACAGTTGCGAAATCGAGTGGGATAAACGCCCGTCCGTCACGGTCGTTCTCGCATCGGCGGATTATCCGGGGAAATGCGAGACTGGAAAACCGATCTTGGGCTTAAGTGAGGCCGGGAAGCTCGAAGGCGTGCATATCTTTCATGCCGGAACGAGAATCGCGAACAACGAAATTGTAACGTCGGGCGGACGGGTTTTGGCGGTTACTGCGCTTGGAGCGGACATCGCGGCCGCGCGCTCCCGCGCTTACGAGGCCGTCGCCCTTATCCAATTCGAGCGCTGTCATTATCGGCGCGATATTGCTCTTCGAGCGGCGAGCGGCTAACAATGAACGCTATGTTCAATCGCGTGGACGTTACGGCCATTTCGTTTTTATTCGCGGCCAATCTATTTGGGCAAAGCCCGGCGCCATCAGTTTCGAGAGCTTCGTCACCGTCACTGTCGCCCTCGCCATCCGCAACTCCGAGCACCGAGCAAATAATTAATTCGCTAGGCGAAGCCGATCTTCAGGCGGCGATCGCGCTGTTGAAAAGCAATTTCACAAATCCGGAGGCGATCACCGACATGGAATTGAATCGCGCGACACTCCAAGGATTGCTCGTGCGGCTGCCTGGCGGTCTCTTGCTTGTGCCTGTTCACGAGAACGCGCCGGCGGAGCAAGCCACTCCGTTTTACAGCGAAATTTTTGAAGGCCACATCGGTTATCTCCGGTTCGGCGCTCTCGATAATGGAAATCTGAAAGAGTTGGACAAGAAGCTTCAAGATTTTGGTCCGAAGAAAGTCGACGCGGTGATAGTCGATCTTCGCGGTAGCGCGACAAACGATTTCGCGAGCGCAGCTGAGTTCGAAAAACGCTTTTGTCCGAAAGGCAAGACTTTGTTCAGCATGCGCAAACCGGGATCGCGTCAGGATCGCGCTTTTAGTTCCGACCGCGATCCGTCGTTTCAAGGATTCGTCGTTGTCTTGACTGACGCGGACACATCAGGCGGAGCGGAAGTGCTCGCCGCGGTGCTTCGACTTTACGACAAGGCTTTGGTCATAGGGCAACCGAGCGCAGGGCGTGCGGTTGAATATTCCGATTTACCGTTGCCGAGCGGAAAAGTTTTGCGGGTCGCATCCGCTGAGGCAGTCATGCCGGACGGTCAGCCGTTGTTTCCCGGCGGCGTGAAACCGGATTTGCCGGTTGAGATGTCGGTCGCAGATAAACGGCAAATTTTCCATCAAAGCGAAAAGGGAATGTCTCAATTCGTTTACGAAACGGAACGTCCGCATTTGAACGAAGCGGCGTTGATCGCTGGCACAAATCCCGAGCTGGACATTCCGGACGTGCAGCGCCGCAATCGCGGTGGCGAGAAACCGCCGCTTCGCGATTCAGTTTTGCAGCGCGCCCTCGACGTTGTCACGTCGCTCGAAATTTATCAGAAGCGCTGACGTGCATCCGCTCGAAGAACGAATCGGTTACAAATTTCGCAATCCGCTGTTACTGGCCGAAGCGCTGACCCATCCGAGTCTTGGTCACGAAACGCAACAACGGCATTTCGATAATCAGCGGCTCGAATTCTTGGGCGACGCAATTCTCCAGCTCGTGACTACGGAATATCTTTTCGGACATTTTGGCGATCAACCGGAGGGCCAGCTGACAAAATTGCGTTCGCGGCTAGTTTCACGGGACGCGTTGAAAGCGCACGCCGCTGCGCTTGACCTCGGGCAATTTTTGTTAATGGGGCGCGGCGAGGAGGCGAGCGGCGGTCGCTCACGCTTATCGACATTGGCCGACGCTTTCGAAGCCTTAATCGGGGCGATTTACCTGGATGGCGGTTTGGAAGTGACTAAAACATTCATTCTCGCCCAAGCTGGGGCGGACCTAACGCGGCTGGCAGAGGAACCAGTCGACGTTAATCCGAAAGGGCATTTGCAGGAATTGCTGCAAAGCATTTCGCCACGGAGTCCGGTCTACGAGCTCGTTTCCCAAAGCGGACCCGAGCACGACAAACGATTCGTCGTGCGGGCGGTTTGGGAGGGAATCGTCCTCGGAAAAGGTCGCGGCCGCAGCAAAAAGCAGGCGGAGACCGTGGCGGCGGAAGAAGCGATGCAGTTGAAGCGCTGGAAAAAAGCGAAACGCCTCGGGAAGATCGACAAGAAAAAGAAATGTTAAGGTTTTTCTCGCAGATGGTTCAAAGCGTCGATGTTGCCGCTGCTTTTCGATTTCCAGCGAAAATGATTAGCGATGCACGTGGTGACAAATTTTTTGGCCCGCAGAATTGAATCTGCGAGAGGTTTGCCGGCGGCGAGGTTAGCGGTGATGGCTGCGGAATAAGTACAACCGGTTCCGTGCGTTGCCATGCCGCGGACGAACGGCGTGGAAAAAACGGACACTTTCCCTTTGGCAAACAAAAGATCGACAGCTTCGTTGCCGGACAGGTGTCCGCCTTTTAGCAAAATCGCAGTCTTGAATTTGCGTGCCAATTCCTTGCCCGCGCGTTCCATCGACTCTCGGTCTGTGATTTTCCCGGCGCGCAGTTGAATCGCTTCGTCCAAGTTTGGCGTAATCAACGTGGCCAAAGGAAACAATTCGCGCTGATAGGTCTCGATCGCATCGCCTTTGAGTAGCGGATCACCGCTCGTCGCCGTGATCACCGGATCGACAATTAGTGGAAGCTTGCGCGGAAGATCGACAAGCGATTTCGCGACCACTGAAATGATTTCAGCGGAGTAAAGCAATCCGGTCTTGATTGCTGCGATCGGAAAATCTTTCGCGAGAACCTGAATTTGCTCGCGAACCATTTCCGGCTCGATCGGTTCGATTCGCGAAACTCTGCCGGGAATTTCAGCGACAACGCAGGTCACCGCGCTCAATCCGTAGACTCCAAGCGCGTGGAATGTTTTCAGGTCCGCCTGGATTCCCGCGCCGGCGCTATTATCGGAGCCAGCAATCGTAAGCGCGACCGGAATCGATTTCGTCACGCGCCGTCGTTACCGATCGCTTCGACTAGGCAACCTTCCATCGCTTCCTTGCAAGGGCCCGCTTCCTCCGGCGATTCAGGTTGCTTGTAAACGTGGGAGTAACCGCCGTCGTCATTACTCTTGAAATCGGCGGGCGCAGTCTCGCGCCACAAATCGCAGTCGATGCACTGTTCGTCGACATAGAACTGCCCGGGGGTGTTCTCGGGATATTTGTTTGCTGCGTCGGCCATATTTTACCTCGTTCGGTGAGAAAAAAACGTTAGGGAGAAACGTGGGGACGCGCAACGGAATTTGACCTTTCCTGAAATTGTAGGCGACCATAAAAGCGGTTCGCCTCGAAGCATCTGGAACAAATGAGGAAGAAAACAGCCAAGGCGCTCCGCGTTTTTCTGATTGAGCTCGTGATCTACGCCGTGCTGGTGGTGGCTTATTTCTTTCTCGTTCTGCATTTTCTGGGGGAGTGGCTCCGTCACCTTGAAACTCATCATCGCTACACGTACGGGCTCGTAGGTATTCTGCTGGTCATCGGTCAGGCTGTGCTTCTTCAAAACGTGACCACCTTTCTGTTGCGCCTGGTTCGCGGCCGCCCCGAATAAGTATGTGGTTTCCCGTTTCCGGCGCGCACATCAGTCCGATTTATCTGGTCGTCGTTGGATTCGTGATCGGCATTCTGGGCGGTTTCTTCGGCGTCGGTGGCAGTTTTATTGCGGGCCCGGCCCTGCGTATCGTTGGACTGGACTGGAATTTTGCGGTCGGTACCGACCTCGCGCACATCGTCGGCAAATCGGTCGTGGCGGTCCGGCAGCATCGCGCCTTTGGCAACGTCGATCTGAAACTGGGCTTGATCATGGCGGTCGGCACGATTGGGGGCGCCGAAGCCGGGGCACAATTGATCCAAATGCTAAAACGCGCCGGGAACGTCAATCTGGTTGTCAGCATCGTATCGATCGTCGTTTACGTGAGCATCTCCACATTCATGATTTGGGAGATTCGCAAGACGTTAACTTCGCTGAAAGGTCGGGAACAAATGGCAAGACAGGATCACTCCGAATTCATGCACGTTACCGAAGGAATTCAGCGATTGAAGATTGGGCCGATGATCGAACTCCCGGTCTCGGGTGTGAAGGCGATCTCACTTTGGGTTGTCCTTGCGGTTGCTTTTGTAGGCGGGCTCTTCAGCGGCTTTCTTGGCGGTGGCGCTGGTTACATCCGGATGCCGTCGATGGTTTATGTCCTCGGAATCCCGACTCATCTCGCAGTCGGCACCGATTTGTTCGAAATCATTATCTCAGCCAGTTACGGAACCTTTACTCACGCCATCAAGGGTAACGTCGATATCCTGATCGCCCTGGTAATGCAGACCGGCGCCGCTATCGGCGCACAGATCGGCGCGATCTCCACTCAGTATTTCGCCGGCCCGAAAATTCGGCTCGCGTTTGTGCCGTTGCCATTAATCGGTGCGGCCATCGTCATTTACACGCTCGTTACCGGCAACAAATTATAAACGCGACATGAAGATACTGATTTGCAGCGACGGAATGCCCGCAGCCGACAGCGCCACCAAGCTCGGCGCGATCGTGGCCGCACCGCTGCAAGCGCAGACGACTCTGTTGGGCATTGTAGAAAGGGCTGAAGACGGACCGGCCTTGCGCTCCGCGCTGGAAAAACAAGCCCAGTGGCTGCGCGAGAAAAATGTCTCGCCGCAAATCGCGATCGGCGCCGGGGAGCCGGTTCGGCAGATTGTCGCTCAAACTACCAACCAGAAATACGATCTAGTTATCATCGGCGCTAGGAAGATTGGTTCGACCGGGTTCCATTGGCGATCTGAGAAAACCTACGAAGTGATCAAATCGATTTCGCCACCAGTGTTGGTGGCAATGGGCGAATGGGCGCAACTGAAGCAGTTTCTCGTTTGTACGGGTGGAAAGGAGTTCATTGAAAAGGCCATTCAATTGACCGGCAAACTCGCGTCCGCAGTTGGCGCCGCGGTCACGTTGCTGCACGTGATGGCCGAACCGCCGGCGATTTATGCTGATTTGGTGCAGCTCGAAGAAGATGTTGATCGTTTGCTGGCATCGAATTCGGAGCTTGGAATCAATCTTCGCACGCAAAAACAGGATTTGGAAAAAATGGGTGTCCCGACGCAAGTGCACATCCGTCATGGAATTGTTGTCGATCAGGTGTTCACGGAAGCGCGTGAAAACCATTTCGACTTAATCGTGACCGGTTCATCGCAAGCGCGCGGTATGCTTCGGCATTACGTAATGGGCGATCTCACTCGTAGCATTCTGAATCACGCAAATTGTCCGGTTTTGGTCGCGCGCGCGGGATCTGTTCAGGGGCCACGCGGCTTCCTGC
>Ga0182040_10000095_pt1 | contig 36203 bp, 30 predicted proteins | sample flu12Cox44000176_FD_125973 | JGI IMG/M metagenome (GOLD analysis project Ga0182040, IMG submission 125973) | Lab enrichment of tropical soil microbial communities from Luquillo Experimental Forest, Puerto Rico - flux8day.12C.oxic.44.000.176 | ecosystem: Environmental > Terrestrial > Soil >... | reverse complement strand
GTACGTTCGCCCACGCCGGAAAAAACGGAAACGCCGCCGTGTTGCATCGCGACGTTGTGAATCAATTCCTGAATGAGAACGGTCTTGCCTACGCCCGCGCCTCCGAACAAGCCGATCTTTCCGCCTTTCAAGAACGGCTGAATCAGGTCCACGACCTTGATGCCCGTCTCGAACATCTCGAGGGTCGTCGATTGCTGGTCGAGCGGCGGCGCCGGCCGGTGGATCTGGTATCTTGTGGTGCTGCTGATGGGGCCGAGTTGATCCACGGGCTTGCCGAGCACGTTCATCACTCGGCCGAGCGTGGCGCGGCCCACCGGCACGCTGATGCCGTCTCCCAGATCGCGGGCCTTCATCCCGCGCACCAAGCCTTCGGTCGGCTCCATGGCCACCGCACGCACGCGTCCCTCGCCCAAATGCTGCTGCACCTCGGCGGTCACGTCAATCGGCTCGGGAACATTGTAGCCGTCACTGGTGATGTGGATCGCGTTGTAAATCGCCGGCAGATGGCCGCCCTCGAATTGCACGTCAAGCACGGGCCCGATCACCTGCACGATGTGTCCCACGCCTCCGTATTTTTCCGCCATGCCTTCTCCTAGACAGTGCTCGATGCACCGCTCACAATCTCAATAATCTCCTTGGTGATGGCTGCCTGGCGCACCTTATTCATGTACAGCGTCAGCGCCTCGATGACGTCGCCCGCGTTTTTCGTGGCCGATTCCATCGCCGTCATGCGCGCCGCGTGTTCGGCAGCAGAAGACTCGAGCATCGCCCGCTGCACCTCGGATTCCACGTAGCGTGGCAACAGCCGATCGAGCAGTTGCTCGGCGGGCTGCTCGTAAAGGTACTCCACCTGCGCGCCGGACGTTTCTTCCGTGCCTTCCTTGACCTGAGCGGGATCCACCGGAAGAAGCTTCTCCACCGCGAGGTTCGCGGACATCACCGTCTTGAATTCGCTGAAGATGATGTACACGGAATCGGCTTCGCCCTTGGCGTACAAATCCGCTACCAAATCCGCGATTTCGCGGACCGTCGAGAATTCCACGCGAGCCAGCACGTTGACGTATTCCGCGATCAGTGTGAAGCCCGCTTTTCTCAGAGCATCCCGTCCTTTTTTGCCGACGGGGATGAGCAAGAGTTTGCGGTTCTGGTTCGCCTGGAAAAATTCGCTCGCTCGGCGGAGAAGGTTGGCATTAAACGCCCCCGCCAGGCCGCGCTCGCCGGTCAACACCAGCGCAAGAACGGTCTGTTCCGGCCGACGCGCCAGCAGCGGATGCTGGGGCTCCGCGATCCGGCTGATTGTCGAGCGCAGCACTCGCTTTAGTTCTTTGGCATAGGGCCGCGCCGCCAGGGCCGCTTCCTGCGCGCGCCGCAATCGGGCGGCGGCCACGAACTTCATGGCGCGGGTAATCTGCTGGGTGTTTTTCACCGAGCGGATGCGTCGCCGGAAATCGAGAAGTGTGGGCATACGTTAGTTCGTCAGTCGAAATCCCTAGTTTGTGGCTCCGCCCGCCGCCACCGTAAAGCGCTCCTTAAACGCATCGACAGCCTTCTTGATCTCCGCCTTGATGCCGTCGTCGAGCGCCTTTTTCGCCGCAATATTCTTTAGCAAGGACGGGTAATTCGTCTCCGTGAACTGCAAAAACTCGCGTTCGAAGCGCCGCACTTCCAGCACCGGCAAAGTGTCGAGCGCCCCGCTCGTGCCTACTTGAATAATCAGCACCTGCTTTTCCGCCGGGAGCGGTACGAACTGGTCCTGTTTCAAAATCTCCGTAAGCCGCTGCCCGCGCGCGAGCTGCCCCTGGGTGACTTTGTCGAGCTGGTCGGCGCCAAACTGCGCGAACGCCGCCAGGTCGCGGTATTGCGCCATATCCAGCCGCAACGACCCCGCCACTTGGCGCATCGCCTTGATCTGCGCGTTGCCGCCTACGCGGCTCACGCTGATGCCCACATTGATCGCCGGGCGGATGCCGGCATTGAAAAGGTCCGCTTCCAGGTAAATCTGCCCGTCGGTAATGGAAATCACGTTCGTGGGAATGTACGCGGAGACATCGCCGGCCTGCGTTTCAATCACCGGCAATGCCGTCAGCGAGCCGCCCCCGAGCTTATCGCTCAATTTCGCAGCCCGCTCGAGCAACCGCGAGTGCAGATAGAACACGTCGCCGGGAAACGCTTCGCGTCCCGGAGGCCTCCGGAGCAGCAAGGAAATCTCGCGGTAGGCCTGCGCATGCTTGGAAAGGTCATCGTAGAAAGCCACCGCGTGCCGTTTATTGTCGCGGAAATATTCGCCCATGGCGCACGCGGCGTACGGCGCGATATATTGCAGCGAGGCGGGCTCCGCGGCCGAGGACGCCACCACAATGGTGTAATCCATCGCGCCCGCATCGGAAAGGATCTTCACTACCTGCGCGATGGTCGAACGCTTCTGGCCGATCCCACAGTAGATGCAGATAACGTCGCCGCCCTTTTGATTGATGATGGAGTCCAGGATGACCGCGGTTTTCCCGGTCTGGCGGTCGCCGATGATCAGCTCGCGCTGGCCGCGCCCGATCGGAATCATGCTGTCAATCGCTTTGACGCCCGTCTGCAACGGCTCGCGCACCGGCTGGCGATCGATCACCCCCGGAGCAAGGCGCTCGAGCGGATTGCGCAGCTTGGTGACAATCGGACCCTGGCCATCGAGCGGCTGCCCCAGGGGGTCGACCACGCGACCCACCAGCGCGTCGCCTACCGGCACGGACATAATCGCGTTGGTGCGCTTCACGACGTCGCCTTCCTTCAGCTCCGTCGTTTCGCCGAGCAGCACCACGCCAACCTCTTCTTCCTCCAGGTTCAGCGCGATTCCATACACGTCGTGTGGAAAGGCCAGCATTTCGCCGGCCATCACCTTTTCAAGGCCGTGCACGCGCGCAATGCCGTCGCCCACGCTGATGATCGCGCCCACCTCGTCGACCGTAACGGCCTGCTCGTAATTCTCAATCTGCTCGCGCAGAATCTTGCTGATTTCGTCTGCCCTGATGTTTGCCATACCCGCTCCGTTGCTTCCCCGAAGACTTGCCGAACACACCTTGGCCGAAACCCTGGCCTTCCATTCCTTATTATTCCGCTGCCAGCCGCGTCCGCATCTCGTTCAGGCGGGTCCGCAACGAACCATCGTAGATCGTGTCGGCGATCCGCACCACCGCCCCGCCGAGCAGGGAGGGATCGAGCGAATACTTCGGCTCGATTTTCTTGCCCGTGAGCCGCTCGAGCGTAGCGGCCAGCTCTTTTTTTTGCGCGGCGGTCAATTCTGCCGCGGAAAGAATTTCCGCTTCCGCAACGCCCTGACGCTGCCGCAGGACCTGCTGAAACGCCGCAGCGATCTCCGGAATCAGCTGCGTGCGTCGGTTATCCGCAATCACCAACAAGAAATTGCGAATAATCTTGCTCGCGCCCAGCCGCTTGGCGATTTTCTCGAGAACTTCATGCTTCGCTTCCACGCTGACCGCCGGGCTTCCGAGGAATGTGCGCAATTCCGCCGATTGCGCGTACGCCGCGCCAAAACTCTCCAGCTGCTTCGCCGCCGGCTCCCCCGCGCCCTGCTCCAGGGCGATATCTGCCAGCGCGTTTGCGTATTGCAGGCTCGCAGATTTCAATTCGGCATCCCCTCCAGGCTCTTCACGAAGTTGCTGATCAATCCCGCCTGCGTTTGCGCGGTGAGCTGCTTGGCCAGGAGCGATTCCGCGCCTTCCACCGCCAGCTTTGCCGCCAGGGCTTTCAATTCCAGGCGCGCCGCGCGCTCCGCTGCTGCGATTTCGGCCTTTGCCGCCGCCGCGATTTTTTCCATGTCCGAGCGCGTTGCCGTTCGGATGCGCTCGACTTCCGCGGCCGCTTCGCGATCGGCGAACGCGCGCAATTCCGCGACTTCTGTCTGTAGATTCTCGAGCTTCGTCTCCGCTTCCCGGAGTTGCGCGTCCGCCGCCGCCTTCGCGCTGCCTGCCTTGGTGATCGCCGAGCCGATCTCTTCGGCGCGCCTGCGGAAGAATCGCGGACCCTTCTTCAGGCACAACCACAAAAATGCGCCTGCCCAGAGCGCGAAATTGATCCACTTGAAAAGCTCTTGTGCCGTACCCGCGCCGGCCGCCCCGCCTTCTTCCGCGGCGTGTGCGCTCAGAGTTAAGAAAAGCGCCGCAAGGGCGGCGCTGGCGGGGGCCAATAGAAAACGCCGCGCCCTCATCGAGCCTCTCTCGCGGGCGAGCTCGCTCGCGGCGACGCCTCGACGATCCGGCGCGCAATTTCCGCGGAAAGTTCGGCCACCGACCCTTCCACTTCACGCCCGGCCGCAGCCAATTCTTTGGCCACGCGCTGTTTTGCCGCGCCGACCTCGCCAAAAGCTTTGCTTCGCGCGTCCTTCAGCTGCGCCGCGCGCTCGTCGAGCAGTTTCTTTCGAGCCGCTTCTTGCTCCGCGTACACCTTGCCGCGCGCCTGCTTCAAGGCTTCCTCGTATTGCTTCCGTTTTTCGGCAGCGGCTGCCTGCGCGGCTTCCGCGGCTTTTTGCGCACCGACGGTCCTTGCCTCGCGCTCGGCCATCACTCGGAGCAGCGGCAGGAAGAAGACCGGCCTTAAGATGAAGTAAAAAAGGAGGATAATCAGGGCTGTGGGCACAGCGCCAAGAAACAGTTCGCCAAGTTGGTGACCGATAGAGGGCATCAGATTGTTGCGCCTAAATTTCCGTCGCCTCTGACCCGGACCAGCGCGGGCAGAAAGGTTGGCCCCTCACCTCGCTCACCCCGAGGAGGCACGGTGGGCTTCAAGCCGCCGCTTTGAAATGTTCTTTATAGCATCCGTCGCGCCTCCCGTCAACGCGCTCGGCCGCGACGGTTTGTCCGGTTCACGGCTTTGCGTTAAGCCCCGTGACGTGGTCCTTAGGAGATGAAAGAACCACGGAAGTCTGGACTCGCAGGACGCCCGTTTGCACTTTGAGTGTGTTATTGAGCAGGTCCTCGAGATGCGCAATGTCGCGCGCCCAGAGTTTGAGCAATAAAGGGAATTCTCCGGATACGTGATGGATTTCCTGAACCTCAAGCATGTCCATGGCAGCGGCGAGGAAGGCCTGCTCGTTCTCCTGTCCTTCGACAGCCACTTGAACAAACGCGCAGGTGGCATATCCGAGAGCCTGCGGATCGACGAGTGCCACGTAAGCGCGGATGTCGCCCCGCGCGCGGAGCCGCTTCAAACGCTCGTTCACCCCGGAAGTCGAAAGGCCTACGGCTCTGCCAAGCTCAGCCAACGAACGCGAGCAGTCTTCCTGGAGGAGGTTCAGGATCTTGGCGTCGATCGGGTCCATCCGATGTCTCTAGTAAATTCTACCAGAATTGTTGTATTTTACCGCAATATTTACTATGAGGAGGCTTGTTCTGTTCGCATTTATACAGAGAGGCCCTTCATCTGAAACCGATGATGCTCCTGCTCAGCGATCCTTGGGAGGTCTAATGTCGATCGAGACGCCTCGTCCGGGGGCATTGCCCGGCACGGATGACGAGCAGGCCATTCGCAAACTGACCGACGATTGGCTGGCGGCGGTCCGCGCGAAAGACATCCGGCGTCTCGTCGGCATGGTCACCGACGACGCCGTTTTCCTGGCCCCCGGATTGCCACCTATTCGGGGAAGGCAAGCGGTCGAGACGATGTACCAGAGCTTCTTCCCGCAATTCAGTTCGGTCGAGCAAACCGTATCCATGGAGGAAGTGCAAGTGGCGGGCGACTGGGCGTTTGCGTGGGGAACCGAGCAGTTCACCCTGGTCCCCCGGGCCGGTGGCGCGCCGATCGAAATGCAGGGCAAAGGCATGAGCATTCTTAAGCGCCAGCCTGACGGCTCCTGGAAGTTCGCCCGAGGCATCAACAACACCCTGCCAAAATCGGCCGCGAGCCGCTAACAGAATACCGTCGGCGCTCGTTCGACCACCCCCGCCCCACTCCTCGACGCACCTGCTTCTGACATAGGCGTCGCCTTGTGCACGATGGGTGTACAATCGCCGCCGTTTCCCTTTGTCGGAAGGAGATTCCTCGGTTGCGTGGCGCGGGAACCAGTGAGGATCGCCGGAATTTCTTGAAGTGCCTTGCGGGGCTGCTAGGTAGCACGGCCCTGCCTCGCCGAGGGCTAGCCGGCCGATCGGCAGACCAAGTTGTGATCGTCGGAGGCGGAATCCTGGGTGCTTCTCTGGCTTACCATCTTTCCCTGCGGGGGGCGCAGGTCACCCTTCTCGAAAAGGAAGCGCCTGCCGCCGGCGCCACGAGCCGTTCCTTCGCCTGGATCAATGCCGATTTCAGCAAGCAGCCTTTCGCCTACCACACCCTGAATAAGCTGGGTGTCTGGGCTTACCGCCTGCTCCAGCAGCAGCTGCCCGGGCTGCCCGTCGAATGGGGAGGGTGCCTTCAATGGTACGCCGATGACGCGCGGGCGAAGCAATTCGAGCGCCAGTTGCGGCAGCTCGAGGAGTGGGGTTACGACGTTCGTTCGGTCTCCGGGGCGGAGTTTCACAATCTGGAACCGGATTTTCGCCCGGGAAAAATTCTCGCAGCTTCTTTCGCGGAGCAGGAAGGATTTGCAAACCCGACCGCGTTGACCGAAGCGTTTCTGAAGGGGGCGCGGGAGGCTGGCGCAGAACTCGTCTATCCCTGCGAAGTCACGGGTCTGGACCTGCAAGCGGGCCGAATCCGATCGGTCAAGACGACGAAAGGCGAGTTCGCTGCCGGCGTTTTGCTTTTGGCTGCGGGAGTCGGCACTCCGGCTCTCGCTTCGATGGCGGGCCTCCGCGTGCCTCTGATTCCCGCGCCAGGTTTGTTGGTGCACACCAAGCCGATGCCGGCCATGGTGCATCGCGTCCTGATAGGTCCCGACGCACATTTTAAACAATACCGCGATGGCGGCATGGTTATAGGCGACGACCTCGGGCCAACGAAGAACGCCGTTCACGAAACTCTCATCGAGCACCCGCGCGATTTTCCCGATGACGCGACCCGCCAGCTTCACGAGCAACGCATCCTCAAACAGGCGGCAGAGTATTTGCCCGCGGCGGAGAGGGCGCCGGTCGAACGAGTCACCTTGGGCTGGCGGCCCATGCCCAAAGACGGCTTTCCTATCATTGGCCCAGCCGGGAATTGCCCCAATCTTTACATCGTCGTGACGCACAGCGGTGTTACGCTGGCTTCAATCCTCGGAGAGTTGGTCACCGAGGAGATTCTTGATCGCGTATCCGTGGTCATGCTCGAACCCTATCGCCTGTCTCGCTTTCCCGAGTCGTTCTAGCGGCGCAGCTTTGCTCTCTCGCAACAAGAGTCCAAGGGGAGCTTCCCCACCGCCCCGTTATTTTTTATCCGCCTGGGCAAGAATGTCGTACACATAGTGCACCTCGAGGGGACGATGATTGCGTTCGCTGCTTTCGATGTGCAGGTTCTCGTAAAGCTGCCGGCCGTCTGGAGAAAGCTCGAAGGTGCGGCTCATTTTCCCGCCGCGTGGACTCTTTTCATCCGTGACCAGCCGGTTGCCGTCCCATTTCGCGGCGATTTCCTGGTAATTGTCGTCTTTGGACTTTTGCAGCTTGCGCCCGTCGGTCATGAACGCGCGCTTGCGGTCGCGATCGTCCATCAAGTCCACTTCCCCCCCGGTCATCGAGAACGTCATGGTCACGGGCGGGCTCAGGAGTTCGTGCATTTTCTGACGCTCTTGATCACTCTCCTCGCTGCCCGTGCCGCCGCGATGTCCTCCGTATCCGCCACCTCCTGGCCAGCCTCCGCCGCCGCGCCTGCCGCCGTAGCCTCCCCCGCCCGAGCCTCGCGAGTCTTGCGCGCGGTTGCGCAGGTCATCACTCTCGTCGCGGTTGAGCCTCCATGCGCCCAGGAGGCTCTGGCGCGGAGGAGGCAGCGGGGCCGCTTCTGGCGGCTTGGCCGCAGGCACAGCGCCCGGTGGCGGTGGGGTGACCGGTCCTGCCGGCATCTGTGCTCGGGCGACACCGCAAAAGGCCGGCCCCAGCAAACCTGCAAAACCCGTGATACCTGTCAGCAACATCGTCCCAGCGGCTTTCATAGTTCCTCCGAATGACGACTCACCCGCGATTCTGATTCCCGCCAAATCAAAAAATAGTTCCCCTTTGGATTGCGCGTTTCAAGAATTCACGAGCAAATCCTCAAGCTCCGTTACTCGCGAAAGCAGCGCGAGCGCGCCCAATTCGCGAAACTGCGCGGCGCGGGCGCCATCCGGCTGCTCGTCTCGCCCCAGGATCGCCAGGAACGGGACGCCTGCCTCCCGCGCGGCCAGCGCATCGTCAATGTTGTCGCCGACATACCACGCCGTCCTCGGATCGCGCGTTCCGAGAATGATCTCGAGGCCGTCCGGATGCGGTTTTTTTCGAGCGTCATCCATGGTGATGATGGTCCGGAAGTACTTCGTGGCCGGCCAGCGATCAAACGTGAAGGAAAATTCCTGCCGCGTGCGCCCGGTGAACAGGTTTAGCTCGAAACGCCGCGCCCATTTTTCGATCTGCCGCGGGCTCACCAGTATTTTTTCATTGCGGACGTTTCCCGGCTTCCCGTCGCTCCCCCAATAGAATTTTTCAAACGCGCTGCGTGCCTGTTCGTACGAAAGCGGTTTGCCGAGCGCGGTCACCCACGCCGCCACCATGCTCCAGTCGTCGTTGAATCCCGGCCGGCTCTTCCATTGGTGCAGTTCGGCGTAGGTTACGCGCTTGCCGGTGAAGTAGCGCACCGTATCGAGCGCTGAGCGCCAGTACGTGCCGCGCACGTTCACGAGCACGCCGTCCACGTCAAAAATGAGGATTTTCGGCTGTCCTGGAAGCGCCTTGCCCCTTCGCGTTGCTTCCCTCCAACTCGCGGAAGATCTTTTCGGCACCTTGGTTCATTCCTTTAGCGGCACTGCGGTAAACAAAAAGTTTCGCTGCTCCGGCCGCATCGCGTCAAGCCAGGCCGCTTCCGCAAGAGCGACGTTGCCGGCAAATCCGGCGCGTTGCTACACTGGACGAACGTCTGACGGCTCGCTCGGCGATCGTCCGAGCGCTCGCGCCCAGGCCGGTATTCCTGAGGGATCTGCTTTTTTCCACCTTTGGACAAAGCCAAGCCGTGACCGGGAGCAACGCATGGTGAAATTCGGCGGAGTGGATTTCATAGATTTCGATTCGCAACTGAACGACGAGGAAAAACTTGTCCGCCGGACCGCCCGCGAATTCGTCGAAAACGAAGTCGTTCCTATCATCGAAAAGCACAGCCGCGAAGCCACCTTCCCCATGCATCTGATTCCGCAGCTCGGCGAACTCGGTTTTTTTGGCGCCAATCTTCACGGCTACGGTTGCGCGGGCATGTCCAACGTCGCTTACGGTCTGATGACCCAGGAACTCGAGCGCGGCGACTCCGGGCTGCGCAGTTTTGTTTCCGTGCAGGGCGCGCTGGTGATGTATCCGATTTATTCCTATGGCAGCGACGCACAAAAAAACAAATGGCTGCCGCTTCTCCAGCAGGGCAAAGCCATCGGCTGCTTCGGCCTGACCGAGCCGCAATTCGGCTCGAATCCCGGCGGGATGCTCACGCGCGCGGTGAAAAAAGGCTCGAAGTACGTCTTGAACGGCGAAAAAATGTGGATCACCAATGGCTCCCTCGCGGACATCGCCGTGGTGTGGGCCAAAGCCGAGGACGACAAAGTCCGGGGCTTCCTGGTCGAGAAAGCCACCGAGGGATTCAAAGCCTGGGACGTTCACGGCAAATGGTCATTGCGTGCCTCCGTCACCTCGGGGCTGTCGTTCACCGACTGCGAGATTCCGGAGGCAAATGTGCTCCCCGGCGTGGCGGGCTTGAAAGGGCCGTTGAGCTGCTTGAACCAGGCGCGGTACGGCATCGGCTGGGGCGCGCTCGGCGCGGCCATGGCCTGCTACGACACCGCGTTGCAATATGCAAAAACGCGCAAGCAGTTTGCCAACAAGCCCATCGCATCGCATCAGCTGGTCCAGGAGAAACTGGCCTGGATGATCACGGAAATCGTGAAAGGCCAATTGCTGGCGCTGCACGTCGGCCGCCTCAAAGACAAAAACAAAGTCGATCCCGCGCATATTTCCATGCTGAAAATGAACAACGTGGGCATTGCGCTCGAGACCGCGCGAAAAGCGCGCGACATTCTGGGCGCCAACGGCATCGTCGACGATTACTGCATCATGCGCCACATGAACAATCTCGAAAGCGTCTACACCTACGAAGGCACCAACGACATTCACAAGCTGGTGATCGGCGAGCGCGTCACCGGCATCTCCGCTTTCGTGTAAGGTCAGAAAACATCGCCGGAGTGGCCAAGCCATCGTCCGCGGCATCGCCTTCCTTTCCGTCATCATTGCCGCCAAATCCGGAAGCAAGGACGTCTGCCCCCTAGACGGGCAGGAAGCTCGGTGGACGGTCGAAAGAAATGGCACTTCCTCCTGGGCATTCTCCTCGTGGGCTGAGGGCGGGAAGAGTGAACCGCAGACTGACCGCCGAACAGCCGGCATGGGCCTAAACAAGAATTCCCACCGGAAATCTTGTAAGGAGATTCGGCAGGATGTATCGTGCCTTCCGGGAGAATTGGCATGCAAAGTCGAGCTTCCTCTCTTGCGTTTTTCGCAGTTGCCGTTTTCGCGGTGGCCGTTCCGGCGCGCGCGGCGCAGGCACAGCCAAAACATCCGCCAGCGCAACTGAGCAACACCTCCAGCAGTCCTGCGAACCCCAAGATCCGTGCGGTTACCGCGTTCGTCAACCTGGATTGGCACGATTACCAGCGGCAGATCGCGGACACGCTGCAAATGCTGCATCGCGCCCAAACCATCTTTGAATCGCGCGGCTATCAAGTCCAAACCATCCGCATCGCCACGCAACCGTTCCCCGACTACATCCAGGGGATGAACACGGCACAGTCGGTGGCTTTTTTCAAACTGTTGGACGCTCTCGCGGAGCAGCAAAAGTTCGCGATGTCCATCGGCCCGGCCATGCTGAACTCGAACGACCCACCTTCCCAGGCCGACTTGCTCGCCGAAATCCTGGCGAATACGAAAAACCTGAACGGCAGCCTGGTGGTGGCCGGCGAAGACGGCGTGCGCTGGGGCGCCGTGGCCGCGGCTGCGCGTGTCATGAAAAAACTCGAAGCCTCGACCGAGCATAGTCAGGGCAATTTCCGTTTTGCCGCCATCGCCAATGTGCCGCCCCTGGTGCCGTTTTTCCCCGCCGCGTATCACACCGGGTTTGGGCACCAGTTTGCCATTGCCATCGAGTCCGCTCCCGTCGTCGCCGCCGCGCTCAAAGACGCGCCGGATCTGGCCTCCGCCCGCCAGCGCATCACCGACGCGCTCGCTGCCGTGGCCTTCGACATCGAGCACCACGCCGGCCGAGTGGACTCCGAGACCGGCTGGGCCTACGTGGGCATTGACCTTTCGCCGGCGCCCTCGCCAGCGAAAGATGCTTCCATCGGCGCGGCCATCGAGCAATTGACCAACCAGCCGTTCGGCTTCAGCGGCACGCTGACCGCCGCAGCTACCCTTACGGCGGCCATCAAGGACGTGAAAGTCAAGCAAACAGGCTACAACGGGCTGATGCTTCCGGTCCTCGAAGATGCGCGGCTCGCCGAGCGCTGGAGCGAAGGCCGCGTTTCCGTGGACGCGCTGCTCGCCTACTCCGCGGTGTGCGGCACCGGTCTGGACACCATTCCCCTGCCGGGAGTCACCACCGCCGAGCAACTTTCCCTGACCATCGGTGACATGGCCAGCCTGTCGGTGAAGTGGCACAAGCCGCTCTCGGCGCGGCTGATGCCCATCACCGGCAAGGGCTGGGGAGAAACCACGGACTTTGACAACCCCTTCCTCGTGAACGTCACCCTTCAGCAGTTCGGCCAGAAGTAGTTGTTGGTAGCACCGAGAGAAGCGCATAGCTGATCGGAGGGTTGGGGATGAGCAGCATTTTTCGAACAGGGCATGCCCCGGGGAGGGTCGCGTGAACACGCTGAAGCTGGTGCTGGCAGTGCTAGACGAAGCGTATCAGAGAAAGACGTGGCATGGGCCGAATCTGAAGCAGTCGCTCAAGGGCGTGACGGTGGTCGAGGCGGCGTGGCGGCCCGGACCAGGCCGCCACAACATCTGGGAAGTGGCGCTGCACGCGGCGTACTGGAAGTACACCGTGCGGCGCAGGATCGAGGGCAACAAGCGCGGGTCGTTCGCTCTGAAGGGCAGCAACTTCTTTCCGCGGCCGGAAAAAGGCAATGCGACAGAAGCCGCGTGGAACGCTGACAAAAAGCTACTTGAGCGCGAGCATCGCGCCATGTGCGCCGCGATTGCCAAGGCTTTGCGCAAGCCGCGCGACGCCAAGTTCTTGAAACAGCTTTATGGCGTGGCATTTCATGACGTCTACCATGCGGGGCAGATCCGCCTGTTACGGCGGCTGCAGGAACGCTAGGAGCGAGAGTAAGGAGGCAGGTTTTAACGCGAGATTTTTCTTAGCGCTTTGATGACGGCAGGGAGGTCTCGGGCGTCCTGGAAGAGCCGGATGGCGGCGATGCCGGATGCGCCGGCGGAAAGGCAAGCGGCGGCATTGTCCAGGGTGATGCCGCCAATGGCCAGCACCGGCAAGGTGACGGCGCGGCAGACTTCGCTGAGCCGGTCGAGACCCTGCGGCGCGCCATAAGCGGCCTTCGAGGGCGTGGCAAACACCGGGCCAAAGAAGAGATAGTCGGCGCCGCCGCGTGCGGCCTCCTTGGCTGCTTGGGAGGAGTGGCAGGAGACGCCGATCAGAAAATCTTCGCGCTCAAGCCGTTTCCGCTCTTGGAGCGCTTCCTGTGGCGGCAGGCTTTGCTCGCCGAGATGGACGCCGCCGGCGTGGGCGGCGAGCGCGACATCCAAACGGTCGTTTACTAAGATTCGCGCGTGGGGCCCTTTGGCTGAGGCTACGACGAGCCTCGAGCTCGGGGACGCGCCGGTATCCGGGGCGTCATCTCTGACGGCATTTCGAGCAAGCTTCATAGCTTCACGCGTCAGCGCGCTCCATTCTTTTCCGGAAAGATCCTTTTCGCGGATCTGGATCCAATCGAGGCCTGCCGCCGCAGCCGTTGCGATTCTCTTCAGAAGAATTTTTTGCGCCGGGGCGCGCTCCGCCGCAAACAGGCTGCGGTCGGTGACGTAGCAGAGCAACAGCGTGCTTCCCGGCTTAGGCAGGGGGAACACGGTCTGGATCCTGGCGCGAGCCAATCCATCGGATGGCCAGAAGGATATCCAGAATGCCGATGCCGCTGACGGCCCCGCGAAAGGAAGGATGAAGCAGGACGGAGCGAAGCAAAGGATAGTGATTCAAGAAAAAGTTCTGTTCCCAGTAGATGGACCACGGCAAATAGAGCAGTAGCACGCCCATCTCGAACGCGAGGACGACCAGAAGTGCGCGATAAATCCGGTTCATTGAGGTAAGGAAGTCGATCCCGCCTGGCTGCATCCTGGATTAGCGGATGGGCTTCTGAAGAGCTGCGATGCGCTCGGCTACGTCGCGGTAGTCGATGTTCATCGCGTAGACCTGAGAGAAACTCTTTAGCGCCGCTTCCGGCTCGCCCGCGGATTCCTGGGCGACACCCAAATCATACCGCAAGGCGAGCGTACTTTCCGGGTCGATTCCTGGAGTGTGCAAAGCGCGCTCGTACCAGATCGCCGCGATGGCAGGCTGGCCTTTCTCCATGAAGGCCAAGCCCAGCAGCGTGCAGCACTGCATGGTATAGCGAAAGGCGCGGCCGCTGTCGCTTCCTTTGGCGACTTTCTGGAATTCGCCGATGGCTTCTTCGAGAAGGCCCATCTCGCGGAAAGCAATTCCCAGATTGTAATGCGTTTCGAGATCTTCCTCTTCCGCGCTCATTTCGCCAAGTTCTGCGCGAAACTCTTCGAAGACTTCCTTGAGCGGGCCAGACTCGGCGGCTTGCGAAGGGGCGGGCGGAGCCTTTGGCTTTGCCGGCGGAGGAGCCGGAGCCCCGGGTTTCGAATCGGTGAAGGACGGCGCAAGAGAGTCCATCCCAAGCTGATCGATTTCCCGCGCAAGCTCAGCCAGGAACTGATCAGATTCGAAAGCGCTGGCGGCTGGGGGTGCCGCTGCCGTGTCCGGTGCGGGCGGCTGCGGAGGCTTCTGATCGCAGGCGGGTACCAACGGTTCCTGCTGGAGCACGAGGTCGTACTCCTGTTCCAGTTCGAGTTCCGGCTCAGCCGGCTTCGGCGGCGCTTTTTGCGCGGGCTTTTCCTTGGATTTGCCAGCGGGAGTGTTGGCCGCGCGTTTTTCGAGTGGAATTGGCGTAGCCGCTCGAGCAGGCGCATCCTCTGCGGCAACCGGCGAGGGCTCTTCGCTGATCTCAAACTCTTCGACATGCGCCGGCTCGGCCGGATGTTGGGGAGCGGGGGGAGTTTTCTCCGGCGTCGCGGCCGGGGCTTTCGCAGGTGGCGGCGGGGCGGGTGCGGCCTTGGTTGGTTCGGGAGCCGTTTCTTCAAGCAGCGTGGCCCACTCGTCGGACAAGTCCACTTCCTGAACTTCTGCTTCCTCCCGCCGATCGTCGATTTCTGCCGGCTCAGGTTCCGGTTCGGCAACCCCGGGTGCGGACGACGAGTGCGAGGCGGCCGGAGCAGGCTCTGGCTCCGCGGGCACGGCGGTGATCTCCGGAATGGCCGTTTCGGCCGGCTGATCGGCGGCGGCCGGCGCGGCGGCAGAGGCCGGCGTCTCCGGGGCTGCGGCGCTAGCCAGGTCCTCGTCCGAGAGTCCGGCGGCGCGCTGGAAGCGGCGGCGCAATTCCGCAAAGCGCTCGGCGCTGCGCTTGTCGCCTGTCTCGGTATGAATCTGTTCGAGCTGCGCAGCCAGTTCGGCGGTGCGGCGGTCGTCGCCGGCGCCGAGAACAAAGTCGAGCAGTTTTTCGAGCGTGGGCGTATGACGCGGGGCGCGGCGCAAAATGGCCTCGAGCAATCCGATGGCCTTCTGCGTGAGACCATAGCTGGCAAACAGGTCTACGTCGGTGAGCGACTGCGCGATGAATCTCTCGGTCTCCTCGTCCAGCTTCGGATCGAATGGCGCGGCCGGAGCCTGCGACCTACCTCCGATTTCCGCACCAAACCCGCTTACATCGGAGCGCAACCTAGGCGTGGGTGCCTTGGGTATTTCGGCTCGCAGATGATCGTCGGGAATCGAGGGGACTTCGTCCGGGACATCGGCGGCAGGAGGCAAGCCCAATTTATGCAAAACGTTATGGAGTTTGCGTTTCACGGAGTCACTGTCGGGCTGGCGTTCGACTAGCTGCTCGAAGATGGGCTTGGCGCGGTCGTATCGCTCGTCCTCCACGAGGGCATCGCCCAACTTCGCCAGGGCATCGGGCATGTGGAAGGAATCACTGGTGCGGCCGTAATGCTCGACGAGCCACTCCAACGGCTCCAGCCGGCCGGGCATTCTTTCCGCCAGCGCATTGAGCATTTTTCCCACCGCCTCGTGCTCGCCAGCATCGGTCAAAGGGATGCGAGACTGGTCCAAAATCCCCATGGCTTTTTGCGTCTGCCCGGCCTCGAGAAGGGCGGCGACGACCTTTTCGAGCGGACCATAGTTCTTCGGGTCCGCTTCGAAGACCTGCACGGCCAGCGTGACGGCCTGATCCCAACTGGAATTCTTGACATGGAAATCGAGCAACAGTTCGGTTTGCTCGCCGCCCTTTTCGAGATCGGGCACCTGCTGGAGGAGATGGGCGGCCTTGGCCGTGTCGCCCTGCAAAGAATAAGAACGCGCGCGGACAATGAGCGCGGCGGCGTTCCCGGGCTCAAGCTTTAAGGCTTTGTCGGCAAGCTTTTCGCTTTCCGCCTGGTCGCCACGGGCGAGGGCTCGCTGCGCAGCCGAAACGTAGGCTTCAATGGCGTCGCGAGTCTGACCCATGGCCTGGTACAGATCGGCAAGGCGGATTTGGATGCGAAGATTGTCCGGCTCAGCCTGCAACAGCTTCTTCAGCAGGCCGACCGCTTCGGCCTGGCGATTCTGCTTCAGCTGAATTTCAGCCAATTGCAAGAAAAGAGGCCGGGCCTCGCTCATTACGCCCTGCTGAACGTAGAGGTCGGCGAGTTTTTCGAGCGGCCGAATCTCTTCCGGAGCCAGTTTGGCAATGCGCTTGTAAACGGCGATCGCTTTGGAAAGGAAACCATCGCCGACGAAAATCTGGGCCAAGCGCTCAAAGTAATCGATGGCCTGGAAAGTCTCGCCCTGGCGGATAAAGAGCTCGCCGACGGTCATCAGGGTGACCTGGTCGCGGGGCTCGTATTTGAGAATATTCTGGTATTCGGCGATGGCCTGGGCGACCTTGCCCTGGTTCAGCAGTTTCTGTGCGGCTTCGACGTGTTTGCTTTTGTTGTAAGCCATTCGCGAAAGAGACGCATTCTCCGGGGGGCGTCTCAAACACACCACCCCACGCGCCGGCGGGCAAAAAACGCCCCTCGGCAACCGCTGTGGTTACGCTAGCAGGCGGGAAAAAGGCAAGTCAACGAACCGAAAGTTTTTTGTGAGCAGGCAGTTATCCCCGTTCTATTCAGGAAACTTTCGGGCGAACATACGGCGAAACGTTCTTCGAACCGGCCGCAGGCGGCGACCCGCCCTACTTCAGCTCCACGCGGGAGAACACCCCGAGCATGGCCTCCTCCGGGGGGGTTGGAGGACGCTGTTGCGAGCAAAATCCTCGGCTTGCGGGTAATTGGTGGCGCGTATGCGCTCGGCCGCTTTCGGTAGATCGTACCGCGTGTGCCGAAGCTCAACCTCCGGCCCCAGCAAAAGCCAATCGGCAAGCGGCTGGCCAAACGGCATTCCCACACTCCCGGCGTTCACGACTCGAGTCGTTCCCACCTTCCGGTCGAACTGCATGTGGGTGTGGCCGCAGACGACGAGAGCCGCGCCCAGTCCCGCGAAAACCGGCAAAAGCCGGCTCTCCGGCGTCAAGCGAGTGAAACACTCATTCTCATTTCGAGGTGTCGCGTGGCAGAAGAGCGCTTCTCCTAATCCGGGCAAGTTGAGGCAGAGTGTTTTGGGCCACGCCGCCAGAAATCGCTGGTGTTCCGGATCGAGCTGCTCGGCAGTCCAGCGAATGATGGGACGATACGGTTCGGGCACCGCGGCTGGGTCCCTGCCCGCCAATTGTTCGAGCACTGCGACCTCGCCATTGCCATAGACAAACCGAACGGGAACATCGAGATCTTGCAAGCGCTCCAGTGTTTCAAGCGGCATCGGGCCGGGGAGCACATCGCCGCCCACCACAACAATGTCGACCTGTTCTTGACGAATTTTCCCGATTACGGCTTCGAGCGCCGGGAGGTTCGCGTGAATGTCATAGATAGCCGCGATTCGCATGAGAGGACTCTGCCGCGATCAAAAGAGATACCTCCGAAAACCAGCCGTTGCCCTTCGACGCCGAAGAACTCTTCTCGCGCGCCGCGTTAGAAAATCGGCAGGGCGGTTTGCGTGGCGCCCACGGCCCAGCAACTGGAATCGCGCACGGGCGCGAACGAGTAGCGATGCAGTGGAGTGGGTCCGTAGAGACGCAAAGCTTCGAGATGATCAGGCGTCGCGTAGCCCTTATGGCGCGCGAGGCCATACCGCGGATAGACCGCGTCCCATTCTTCCATGCGCGCGTCGCGATGTGTTTTTGCAAGAATGGATGCGGCGGCAATGGAAACGCTGCGTGCGTCGCCTTTGATCAAGGACTTTTGCTCGACAAGCACGTCGAGCTCCATGGCATCAATGAGGACATAGTCGGGCGAGATGGCGAGCCGTTCAAGGGCGGCGGTCATCGCTTGGCGCGAAGCCTGGTAGATATTCCAAGCGTCGATGCGCTGCGCATCGATTTCCGCGACGGCCCAGGCCAGGGCGTGCTCGTGGATGCGTTCGCGGAGTTCCGCGCGCCGTTCCGAGGTCAGCTTCTTCGAATCGTCCAGGCCGACAATGCGGCGCTTGGGATTGAGAATCACCGCGGCGGCAACCACCGGGCCAAACAACGCGCCCCTTCCGGCTTCATCGATGCCGGCGATGCGCGTCCAACCCAATTTGCGCGCCGCGCGCTCGAAACGGGAAGAGCAGAGCCGGCTCATCGCGTTGGGGATTTTAACATGATGCGCAACGCGTGACGCGGCGTTTTCTTGACGAACCATGACAGGATACTCGGCTGCGAGCGGGTCGGGCGCCAACCACGCTGGCTCAGCTACCCGGCGCCAGAATCTCGTAGCGCCAACTTAGCGCGGCCGTTTTCCTGAGCATGGCGGCCACCGAGCAGTATTTGTCTTCGCTGAGCTGGATGGCGTGCCTGACGGCGGTATCATCGAGCTGGCCGCGCAGACGGTAGAGGATTTCGAGCTTGATCCAGACCGTGGGCGGCTGCTTGGCGCGCTCGCCCGAACAGATGATTTCGAGCGAGTCCAGCTTTTGGCGCTTCTTTTCGAGAATGGTCACGACGTCGGTGGCGGTGCAGGCGCCGAGCGCCAGGAGCAGGAGTTCCATCGGGCCTGGCGCCTGGTTGGACTCGCGGTCGGAATCGAGGGTTACGGCGTGGCCGGAGGGGCCGGTCGCCACGAATTTTTGTTCGCCAATCCACTTCACGGATGCGGTCTGCATGCAGCCTCCTTTCGGCAAGGATAGCAGGCCCAGGGGGCGGAACGGTCTTGGCGGGGGCCGGGCGGCATTCCGCGGTCGGGCATCCCCAGGATGGGCTTTTTGACTTACACTGCAGGGCTAAGACCTGACCCACGATGGGGGAGGAAACGACCTATGGACTTGGCAACTTCATTCGGGACCCGACGGCTTCTCACCACGGCGTTTGTGGCGGCTGCCATCCTTTGCGCGTCGACCTTGGGTGCAAAAGCGCAGCAAAGCACGGTTGCCGACGCGAAGGATCAACCTTACGCGGTCGAGTATTACTACAAGGCGAAGTGGGGACATGCCGAGGAGTTTCTGGCGCTTTTCAAGAAAAATCATTATCCCGTGCTCAAGAAAGAGATGGAACTCGGACGCATGCTGAAGGTGAGTATGGTGACGCCGCGGTATCACATGACCGAAGACAGCCGCTGGGATTATCGCGTGACGATCGTTTTCAAGAATGCCGCCATCGCCAACGACAATTTCGATAGCTCCGGCATCATCAAACAGCTCTATCCGGACCAGGAGACCTACAAGAAGGAAGAGCAGCGTCGCTTCCAGATTCTCGATGCGCACTGGGATTTGCCGATCAAGGATGTGGACCTTGACGGGAAGTGAGGTCGCACGAACTCGCGGCGGTCAGGGGGTGCGCGGGGAGGCGGAGGTGGCGGCGACTTCGATGACGGGGTTGGGCAACGTGCGCATGGTACGCACAAAGACTTCGACGATGGATCCGTCGAATTGCGCGTTGCCGCAGCGTTCGAGTTCGGCGAGGGCGTCGGGAGCGCTGCGCGCTTTTTTGTAAGTGCGGTCGCTGGTGATGGTGTCGTAGGCGTCGGCAATGGCGATGATGCGCGCACCAAGAGGGATGTGCTCGCCGGCGAGCGACTCGGGATAGCCTGAGCCGTCGTAAAACTCGTGGTGATGCAGGACCATTTCCCGAATGCGAGCGAGCGGCGTGAGCGGGTCCAAAATTTTCGCCCCAAAACTGACGTGAGACTTCATGGTCTCCCACTCTTCGGGATTGAGCGGGCCGTTTTTGTTGAGAATGCTTTCCGGGATTCCAACCTTGCCGATGTCGTGGAGCACCGCGCCGAGGCGAATTTCTTCCACTTCGGGCTCGCCCATCCCGAGAGACTCGGCGATGAGCGCGGCATAGGCGGCCACCTTCTGGGAATGGCCTTGCGTGTAATGATCCTTGGCGTCAATCGCGTAGGCCAACGAAGTGACCGTGTCCAGCACGGCTTGCGGAAGCGCATGCGGGCCCTCTTGCGAAGGGATCGATCGGCTGCCGTTATCGGTCTCCGTGGCGCCGAGCGATTCCGTGAACTGCCGCAAACGCTGGTAAATTTCCTCAAAAGCCTCGGGACCCGTGGAGAAAAGGCGCTTGAGAGTGACGCCCAAGTAAGCCTCGAGGACGTCGCGCTTCCACTTCTTGGCTTCGTTGGGATCAAAGTGATCGGCGGTGGAGACGGCGTTGCCGCCCTGATGCTTCGAAAGGTACATCGAAGCGTCGGCGACTTGGATGAGCTCCTGCGGCGAGGAGCCGTGCAACGGGTAGCAGGCGATGCCAAAGCTCGCGCTGATGTTTTTCTCGCGCAGCAGCGGATCGGCGGAAACCCAGCCGCGCAGCTTGCTGGCGAGCTGGCGGGCGTGCTCCATGGTGGTTTCCGGCATCAGAATGACAAATTCGTCGCCCCCGTAGCGCGCGACGACGTCGGAGCGGCGACAGTTGGTCTCCAGAATCTGACCCACGCGCTGGAGCACCAGGTCGCCTTCGAGGTGGCCGTAAAAGTCGTTGACGAATTTGAAGCGGTCCAAATCCATGAGCACCAGCGCGAAGGAACGGCCAGCGCGCGTGGAGCGCTTCCATTCCGAGGAGAGCGCTTCCATGAAGAAACGATGCGTCTTGACACCGGTGAGGCCATCGGTGATGGCCTGCTCCTGCGCTTTCTGAAACGAAAGCGCGTTATGCAGCGCGCCGGCGATGAGGTCGGCAAGGGTGCGGAGCAGCAGGACTTCCTCCTCAGAGAAGTCCACTGGCGTGGCGGACTCGACGTAGAGAATGCCGTGAAGCTGCTCGGCGTAGAAAACCGGGAGAGCAATGGCTGCTATCGAATCCGGCAAAAGCGGCTTCAAGCCGCTGTCGGTCAAAGACCCGGCGCGGAAAACGGCCATGTGGCCGTTGCGCGCAACGTGGCCCACCAGGCCGGTGCCGAGTGGGATGCGCTGGCTGAGCGTGCCGCGGCGCGTGCCGGCTTCCGCCTGGATGACGATTTCGCGCGTCGAGTAATCCAGCGAGCCGATGCCGATGTGGTCGTAAATAAGCCCGGCCTCCAGCTGCTCGGTGATTTTGGCGAGCATCTCGTCGGGATTCAGCGTGGCGATAGCGTTGCGCGAGATGGTGTTGAGCAGGGACAAGTGCCGCGCCTTGGTGCGCTCCTCGTGAAAGAGACGCGCGTTTTCGATGGCGATGCTGGCTTCGCTGGCCAGCACGCGGAGCAGCTCGAGGTGACCTTCGTCGAAGGCGCGCTCGTGGTCAGAGAACACCGCCATGGCGCCGATGGCATGGTCGTAAGCCACCAGGGGAACGCCGCAGAAGCAGCCGCCGGTGCGAATGGGTTCGACCCCCAGTTTTTTTACCTCGTCGACGTAATTCTCCCGGATCAGCACAGGTTGCCGCGTTCGAATCAGATACTCGGTAAGGTGATTTCCTGCAGGGCGCGTGCGCCGGGGCACGCGGTTTCCGGCGATGATTTCCAGATCAAAACGAAGTTCGTCGTGGAAAGAATCCAACTCGGCGATGTAGAAGTTTTCCACGTCGAACAGCCGGCGCAGTTCTTCCCAGACTTTCTTGGTGAGGTCTTCCTTTTGCAGCGTGGAGCTCAGGACGCGGCCGATTTCGTTGAGCACGTGCAGCTCTTCCGAGCGGCGGGAAGTTTGCTGGATCAAGTAGCTGTTCTCGACGGCCATGCCGATCTGATGGCCAAGCGCAAGCAGGAGGCGTAACTCGGCGGAGGTAAAGCGGCGGTTGTCCGGAGTGCCCAGAAGCAGAACGCCGAAAGCCTGTTCTTTGGCTTGCAGACTGATGGCCACGACGCTGCGCAGCCCTTGAGCCAGGGCGAGTTCGCGAAAGCGGCGAATGGATTTCTCCTTGTCGAGCGCGGAGAGAGAATCGTCGCGCAGATCGCGGAACCCCAGCAGTCCGCCGAGGCGGGCTACCAGGCCGACAAGGTAATCGTCCAGGCTTTCATCCTGTGCGGCGCGACAAAACTCATCGGACAATCCAACCGCTACAACGAAGGTGGGGCCTTGCGGGTCGCCGTGGTGGAGAAAAAGCGCGCCCGCGGGAAGGCGCACAACCCCCAGGACGCGGTCCAGAGCCTGCGAGAGCATGCGCTGGATTTCGCCGCCGACAAAACTCGAAGTGGCGAGGTTCAGGTTGGAGAGCGCCAGCATGTTGCGTTCGATCCGCCGCTTCTCTTCTTCGTACAGCGCCATGACCATGAGCATGGCCACAAACGCGCAGGGGGCCGTGGCCACAACGTTTAAGTTGGAGCCCTGAAGTTCGGGTGTGCCCTTCAAGTAATGAAGCGCCAACCAAAGAACTCCCCAGGAACCAAACGAAAGACCGAGAAGGCGGTCGGCCAGGGTTTCCTGGCGCCGGCTTTCCTGCCAAAAAATGGCGGCCACGGCGACGAAGAGCAGCGAGGCTGGAATGATGGCAGAAACAGAGAACAGGTTTGCGGCGTTGGCCGCAGCCCAAATTCCCAGTACGACGGCGGCCACCAGGGCATGCCATTTCCAGCTCTTCCGCTGCGCGTAGATCTGCGCACCGAGGAAGAACAGCAACGCAGAAAGCCCAAACAGCCAGTGGGTCAGCGCGCCTTCGAGGACACTGGACACGGCGGATTGCGTAATGGCGGGAGAGATGTAATGAACTCCAAAAACGAGCCAGGCCGCAGTCCAGAGAAGAAGATAGTTCTGGCGTTTGATGCTGTAGATATACGCAAAGAAGCTCGCCACAAGAAACGTGGCGATCAGCAGCGCCAGAGAGGTAAAGCTTTGATGTATCAAGCCAACGGCCAATTCTCCGTCCGCTCGAGGGACGGCCGCGCGCTCGTTACCAAAGCGCAGAATCCTTCGTAATGTGACTTGTGGGCGTGCCCCAAACAGTCACACAAAAACACAATCGCACGGCATCGCAGAAAGCCGCGCCCAGACACAAAACAAAGTATAGCGATTATGGATTACGTAATTTTGAAGAAGCAAGCGTACCTGGGTACCGGTTGCGAAAAAGACACAGGGCGCAGGATAACCGATACCGGATAAAGGACGTGGTAGAAAGTGTATTTGTAAGAGGCGGATTCCGGGCCAACCGTCTCCCGCGGCGGTAGTGTCACTTATGGGGTTCGACGATCTGCACATGGTGGTGGTCCAGCAGATCCCCGGTGGCGTGATCGAGTTGCGCCACCGCCACCTGGAAATTGACCTGGGATTGGATGAGATTCAGTTGCGCCTGAGCCAGCCGCGTCTGCGCGTCCAGAACGAAAAACACCGGCTCGGCGCCCAGCTCGTACTTGCGTTCGTCGGCGTGAAGAGTGTCAACTGCAAGGCTCGCGGCCACTTTTGCCGCTTCCATGGAAAGTTTGGCTTCCTCGAGGGCGTGCACGGCGTTGGTCACTTCGAGCGTGATGCTTTGATTGGCTCGGCGCTCCTGATATTGGTCGCGGCTGCGGCCCACCAAGGCGTCGGCAAGATTGGCTTGGGCGGAATGCCTCCTGACGGGGAGAATGAGGGAAAGGGAAGCACCATAGGTCGGATAGGTAAAGTGGAAGCTCTGGCTGAGACTGCCGGTCAATCCAATATCAATGCCTGCCGTCGAGCTGTTGAGGCCGTTTCCCCAGTAGAACCCTGAGAGTTCGAGGTCGGGTTTCAAATTGTTGTGCGCAAGGCGAATGACGAGCTCGTCGCTGGCAAGCTGTTCCTTGGCAGCTCCGAACTCCGGGCGATTGGCGAGGGCGCGCACCAGAGCGGTGGCGATGTCCATGCTCGGCAGCTCACCGGTGGGCGCGGGCTGGTCGGTCAGATCCAGATCCAAAGCGCGAATCCGAGGATCGAGATCCGCACCGATGTCCTGCCGGAAAACATCGGCGTTTTGCTTCAGCGCGTACTCCGCCTGAATGACCCCAACGCGCTGCGAAGCCACTTGCGATTCCGAGCGATAAATATCCAGCGGAGGCAAGGCGCCCAGGCTCAGGGCCTTCTTGTCATGGTCGTAGCTTTTCTGGGCTTCCTCGAGCGACTTTCGCTGCACCTCGAGATTTTCCCGGGCGAGAATCACGCTCCAATAATCTCGCACGACCTGGAGAATGATGTTGTTGACTTCGGCGGTGAAATTGGCGCGCGCCTGCTTGAGGTTGTTCTGGGCGACCAAGATGGGCGCGCGGTTGGGAAAGAATCCGAAGTTGCGCAGTAAAGCCTGGGTGACGGTGAACTGTATGCTCGTTGAGAGCGATGGGTTCACGATACTAAAGGAATTGTTCGTCGAAAACTTGTTGGCGTTAAAACTGGTCTGGAAATCCGTACCTGTCGGGAAGAGCTGCTGATAGCCCATCAGGGTGATCTGCTGGAGGTTGCTCACCAGCGGAGCGCCCTGAAGCGTCGAGGTCGGTAAAGCTTTCGTCCTGGTATCGCTAAAGCTCGAAGTGGCCACCGGATCGAACGGTGAATGCGAGCGCCCGAGGCTATTCGCGGCAAAATCGATTTGAGAACGATCGATGCGAATGTCCGTATTGTTGGCAAGAGCCAAGCGGATGCTGTCGTCGAGCGAGAGAACGACCTTGCCGTTCGCAACGTGATCCACGAGTCCCTCCGGCCCCGGCAGCTGCGGCGCGGGTTGCGGCCAAGCGCCGAAGCCGACGGTGTTCTTGAGGGGCGAACCAGATTGCGCGTGCGAGGGAGCAACGTCGAGCAAAGCAAGAAATGCCGCCAAAACAAAAACGCATACGGGTCGCAATGGAGCACCCCCATTTAAAGAGCTGGTTCGAAAGAAAACTCTATTCGTAACGAATGGCTTCCACGGGATCGAGCCGCGCCGCCTTCACGGCCGGGTACGTGCCGAAAATCAGGCCCACCGAGATGGAAACCAGGAAGGCCAGAAGAATGGAACTGATGGTCACGATGGTGGACCATCCGGCAAACCAGGCGATCATTTTGGACAGGGCAAAGCCCATTACCACTCCCAAAAAACCGCCCGCAAAGGAAATGAGCACCGCCTCGATTACAAACTGGCGGACGATGTCCGAACGCCGCGCACCCATCGCTCTTCGCACGCCGATTTCGCGGGTGCGCTCGAGAATGGCCGCCAGCATGATATTCATGATGCCAATCCCGCCAACCAGCAGGGAAATGGCGGCGATCGCCACCATGACGGTGTTGAAGAGCTGCTCGGTTCTCTTTTGCTCGGCAAGCAGTTCGGCGGGCACGATAACGCTGAAATCGCCGGCGTTGTGGTGCGAGGAGTTCAGGATGCCGCGCACCACCTCGGCGTCGGTCGTGCTGGTGTCGGGCGAAGCGAGATGGAGGTACATGCCGTCGATCTCGTCCTTCAGCCAGCTCTGCGAATCCTCGAGGCGATACCGGACGGAATTCAGGGGCGCATAGATCAGGTTATTCATGTCCTCGGTACGCACTCCGGAGACTTCGCTTTGCGGAGACATTTGCGGCGCGACCACGCCGATGACGTGGCACCACTGGTCATTCAACTTGATGTATTCGCCGACGGCGGGGCTGGCGCCGAACAAGCTGTCCTTGGCGGCGGCCCCGAGGACGCACACTGGCGCGGCCGCGGCATCGTCCGATTCATCGAAAAAGCGGCCGTCGATGACGCGAAGATGACCGATTTCCAGGTAGCTGGGCGCGACGCCGTAGACCACGGGCGTGTCCTGCTGCGGCTTTGGCAGAATTTTGCTTGGAGCAAAACGTTTGCGCGGCGTCCCGCTCTGAATATCGCTGACGTTCTGGCGAATGATTTGATAATCGGTGAGCTTAAGTCCTGGCGAATTTTTCCTTACTTTCTGCAGCTCCTGGTAGTTGTGAGCTTCCTTGGCCTCGACGATGACGTTGCGGACACCCAGCTGTTCGATGAACGCCATCACCTTTTGCTGAGCCCCAGCTCCAATGGACAGCATGGCAACGACGGCGGCAACTCCAAAAATCATACCGAGCATGGTGAGCAGCGAGCGCAGCTTGTGGCTGGCGAGGTTCTCGAAGCCAAGGGCCAGATCGGGCAGCCATTGCGCCAGGGATCTTGATGCGGGGAAGCCAGTGCTCATCTTCGAGGAAACCGCCTCATTTCACACTCGGACCAGAGGGCGTCCCCGCGTTGCTCGCTTTGGCCTTTTCCGATGCGCGGGTTTCCGGATTGACCAGCGCCACGACCGTGCCCGGTTGAATGCCTTCGAGGACGAAGCGTCCTTCGCTGAGCGCGCGGATCTTGACTGGTTGTGCCTGGAAGCTGCCGTGCTGCTTGCAGTAGACGATTTTCTTGCCGCCGCGGTCAAAGACGGCTTCGCTCGGAATGGAGACCGCGTTGGACAGCTGATCGCCGCGGATACTGAGCTCGGCCGCGAAACCTGGGCGGAGCCGGGGGTCGGGTTTGTCGAGAAGAATGGTGACGTCAAATTTGTGCTGGGCGCTATCATCCCAGAATTCATGGGACGTCGCGCCGCCCACGGTTTCCACTTTGCCCGTGAAACGGTCGCCCGGCAGCGCGTAGACCTGGATGTCCACCGGCTCGCCGGGCTTGAGGTTGCTGTGGTCGCTCTCTTCGACTTGCGCGTAGACCTCGAGATGCGACACGTCGATCACTTCCGCGATCGAGCTGCCGGGATTCACCTGATCACCTACGTGATAGTCGGGAAGGGTCATGCCGTCAAAGAAAAATCCCCCGGACGCATCGCGATTGCCGTGAATGACGACGAGGCCGTCGATGGGCGCGGTGATCCTCATTTTCTTGATGTTTTCTTCGGCCTGGTCCATGGCCAGGTGCGCTTTGTGACGTTTTTCCTCGCTGATCGCCAGCGCCGCTTTGTTGGAAGCGCTGTGCGAGCGGATGTCCTGTTGGAGCTGTGCCAGCGCGCGCTTGGCCTCGTCGAGCGCAAGAACGTTCTTCTGCGCATCGATTTTGCTTACCAGCTCGTTTTTGCTGACCTCCAGTTCCGCGCGGCGCACCGCGAACTTCGCCTTCAGCAGCGCGGTTTGATCCTCTGCGGTTTGCACCGCAGCGTCCGCCTTGGCTTTGGCGATTTCCTGCTCGGCCTGCAAAAGGTCGCTGCGGTTTTGTGCCAGATTGTATTCCTGCTGGCTGGGATCGAATTCGAGCACGACCTCGCCCTTGTGAACCTGTGCTCCGAAGCGAGCCAATTTGACGATTTGCAGAGTTCCTCCGGCAATGGGCGGAGCCGCAATCACCCGCGATTCTTTACTGCGCAACGCGCCGGTAGTGAGAATTTTCAGTTGCACATCGGCCTGTTTCACCGTGGTCGTGGGAACATCCAATTCGCCCGCCAGAGCGCTCGCTTGACGGCAGGCAACGCCGGAGCAGGCCAGAATCAGGAGCGATAACCAGGCGACGGTTTGCGTTGTCCTGCCGTTCATGCCGTTTTCCTAGCGCGCTAGCGTCGGATCTTTTAGGGCGACGCGCTGCCCCGGTTCGAGCCCTCGCGCCAGCAGGACTTCCTCCGGGTTCCTCCGGGAGACTTCGACGGGCGTTTCTTCAAATTTCGATCCTCGCTGCACGTACACGACCGACCGGCCGGCTTTGCGAAACAGCGCCGCAGAAGGAATAACGATTCCGTCGCGAATCCTGGCAACCGCTACGCGGACGGTTGCGCCCATCCCCGGAGTGAGGCGCGAGTCGCCGTCGGAAAGCGCGACATCCACGGAAAAATTGCGCGGAATGGGCCAACCTGCGTTGAAATCCAAGCTCGCTGTGGGACTGATGTCCTCGACGTGCCCCGCCAGGTTGCGGTCCGGGACGGCATCCACGTGCACCTCAGTCGTCTGCTCCGCCTTCAATTGTCCGCGCTCCGCCTCTTCCACACGCGCGGAAATTTTCAGGGAACTGGGATCGGGTAATTCGGCGATGGCCGCCCCAGGCCAGGCGCGGTCGCCCGGCTTGAAAGGCGTCGGACCACCTTGCGGCTGCCAGTGGTTCTGAAGCGCGACCACGCCGTCCAGCGGAGCCCGCAAGCTGAGAGATGCCACGCTGGTTTCGTCCTGTCGCACCTGAAACTCCGTTTGCTTCAGTTTCTCCTTTTTGCTGGCCAAGTCCGCCGCGGCGGACGCGCGGTCGGCCCGGAGCTTGGCTTCGGCGGCCTTCAGGGTCTGTTCGGCGTCCACAACCTTTAGCTTGGCCTCCTCGCCATCAATCGCAGACAGGATTTCTTGCTTGCTGGCATCCATGCGCGCTTTTTCGGCGTCATATTTCGCTTTCATGACGTCGGTGACGTCCTGCTCCTCTTTCAGACGCGCCGCGGCTTGAGATTGGTTGATTTCCGCTTCGGCGGATTTGGCGCCGGATTGATCCTGCGCAAGTTTCTGTTTCATTGTGGTGGCGTCAAATTGAACCAGCAAATCGCCTTTCTTGACCTTCGCTGCATTGGCTACCAGGCTGACGATCTGCAAATCGCCGGCGCTGTACGGCGCGGCGATGACTTTCGAGCGGAGCGCCTTGACTTCGCCCTTGATTTCCAGAGTGTCCACGAAATCCTTGCGCTGCACTTCAGCGGTCGGGATGGCGACGGCGGAACTCGCCATTCGAAATGCGCCGAAGCCGAGACCACTAAGCAACGCGAGGGCGGCGCCGGCAACGGCCTTGTGGCGCGATTTCCATGACCGGATTCCGCGAATCACGACCGCTCTCCCGATGCCGGCCCTGCCGGTGTGGTCCGGCGGATGATGTCGCCCGGTTGGAGGCCGGAAAGAACCACGACCTCGGTATCGTTGCCGGGACCGATTTTCACGGGGTGTTTCTGAAAAGACCCTCCGTCTTCCACCCAGACAAAGGCATTCCCGGAATCGAACTCCACGCTCTGCCGGGGAACCACCAGCGCGTCCTCTTCCATGCCGAGGTCGAGGTCTAAAGCCGCCGAAAGATCCGGCAAGAGCTTCGGGTCGGTGCCTTGCACGGAGAAGCGCGCCGCGAAGACCCGAACCGTTTCGCTGAACTCGCCGTTGTGGCCGAGGGGCGAAATATCTTCGAGGGTTGCGCCCAGCTCGATGCCAGGGTAGGCGTCCAAATGCATTTTTGCATGCTGGCCAGGATGGACTTTTAACAGGTCCACCTGATTGAGGTCTACGCGCACTTCCATCTGCGAGGGATCTACGACAGCCATGAAAGGCAGCCCCGGGCGGACCTGGTCTCCCTGCTGGACGGTGCCCATGCGTCCGCCGAGCCAGATGGTGTTGTAGACCACCACGCCCGCCATGGGAGAGTGCACGACCATTTTGGAGGCGTTGCCTTGGGAGTAGCGCATAGCTTCCAGGGCGCGGTCCCGCTGAATCCCAACAATGCGGATGCCGGCCTTGGCGGCGGCGCGCTTCAGCTGGTAAGTCTCTTTAAGCTGTTGCAACGTCGCTTGCGCTTCGTCCGCGGCTTCCTGGTTCTTTTCCGCATCGATGCGGGAAACAATTTCATTTTTCTTCAACTCGAGTTGCGAATGTTGCAATTCATCTTCGGCCTGTTGCAAGGCGGTGTCGTCCTTGGCGCGGGCAATATCTTCGTCGGCTTGCTTCTCGGCCACCTGGCCCACGAGATTGTCGTAGCTGGCTTTCTTGTCGAGATAGTCTTTCATCTGGGCTTGCGGATCGAATTCCACGAGCACGTCGCCTTTCTTCACGGGCGACCCGGCGGCAGCCAGCTTGGTGATGACCATGGAACCGACCTGCGAGCCTTCGAGCCGCGGAGCAAGGACCGCGAAGGAGTGGGCAGCCATGGTGGTTCCGTTCAGCCGGAGTATGTGGGAGAACTTCTTTTTCTCAACGCGATAGATCGATTCTCCCCGGTCGACTGAGGCTTGTGCACGCCGGAGATGGGTGAAAAGGAGGGGGACGATAACGCCAGTCAGCAAAGAAAGTGCGCTGAAGAAGAGGACCTTGGGCTTACTGCGAAAAGTCGGATGAGCGCGCATAACCTCAAGCATCCCTGGACATCCGGCGCCTACGACCTCAGCGCCATGGGAGTTCCTGGCCGAGAAAATGGTTGTTTCGCGAAACCTCCCGCCAAAACAGTAAGGGTAACCAATGCGCCCCGAATCAGTGAGTTTACCGCGTACGCGGGACTGAGAATATCCATGGAATACCCTAAGATGGCAGTTCTCGACCGGCTAGCTCCCTCTATTAGACGCCACCGACAGGCATTTGTCCTAGAAAAAATCCACCCTCTTTCGCACTAGGCGCAAATCAGATGGGCGAAGAATCGACTCCTCGAAAAGGTGCGCCGCAACTCGAGGGCAGGGTGGTCATCAAGGACGCAAGGCCGCTAGCCTGCGGGCATGGAGTTCTAGAACTCGAGCAGCGACTCCGGCACGTTTTTTCCCCGGGAACTTCGCCGCCCTCGCGGACGTATGAACCCTTGAGGCAACCCGAGCGGGTCCGCCTGAAAGAGAAGCGCGGGAAGGGTGGTCGTTGATGAGTTCCTTAAGAAATCAGTTGCGGCAGGTGATACGAAGATTGGCGAATGCGCCGACGTTTACGGTCATAACCCTGGTCACGCTGGCGGCGGGCGTAGGAGCCAACACGGTAGTGTTCAGTGTTCTGGAAGGCGTGCTTCTGAAACCCCTGCCATATCCCGGGGCCGACGAATTGGTGGGAGTCTGGCTCACGGCGCCGGGTATTCACCTCAAGGAAACGGATCTGTCGCCTTCGGATTACTTTGTTTTTCGAGAGCAAGGCCGGACTTTCGAAGATATCGGCCTGTACGCCCGCGATTCCGCAAGCGTGACGGGAATCGCGGAACCCGAGCAGGTTTCCTCTCTCCTGGTTACCGACGGCACGCTTCCTCTTCTTGGCGTGCAGCCAATGCTTGGACGCGCATTCGCCAAGGAGGATGATGCACCGGGCACACCGGAAACGGTGATGCTGACCTACGGATACTGGCGGCGCAAGTTCGGCGGAGATGCCTCCGCCGTGGGGCGAACGCTCGTGGTCGACGGTACCGGGCGGCAAATCATCGGCGTGCTGCCGCGGAAGTTTCATTTTCTGGACTGGGAAGATCCCGCCCTGGTCATGCCCTTCCGCTTTGACCGCAGCAAGACTCACCTCGGGAACTTCAGCTATGAAGGGGTTGCCAGGTTAAAACCGGGAATGAGTGTAGACGAAGCCAACGCCGATGTGGCGCGGATGCTCCCGATCGTCATGAGCAGTTTTCCGGCGCCGCCCGGATTCAGCATAAAGCTTTTTGCAGAGGCGCGGATTGGCCCGAACCTCCGGCCATTGAAGCAAGACGTCGTCGGAGATGTAGGAAATGTGTTGTGGGTCCTGATGGGCTCCATTGTCATCGTGTTGCTCATCGCTTGCGCCAACGTGGCGAACCTGCTTTTGGTCCGAATGGAAGGCCGCAGGCAAGAGCTCGCTTTGCGTGCGGCTTTGGGCGCGGGTTGGGCCCGAATTGCTGGGGAGTTGCTGCTCGAGACTGTGGTTCTAGGCTTGTCGGGCGGAGCCCTGGGGTTGGGCTTGGCTTACGCTACCTTGCGCATCCTGGTTGCCACAGCGCCTTCGGGACTGCCGCGGATCCACGAAGTCGGCATTGATGGTAGTGTTCTGCTATTCACTTTGCTGGCCGCCCTGTTCGCCAGCGTTCTTGTTGGTTGCGTCCCCGTCTTTAAATACGCAGGAGCGAGACTGACGACAGGTATTCGCGAGGGCGGCCGCGGCGTTAGCCAGAGCAGGCAGCAACATCGCGCGCGGAGCGTGCTCGTGGTCGTACAGGTGGCGCTGGCCCTGGTCCTGTTGATTTGCTCCGGCTTGATGTTTCGAACTTTTCGAGCCCTCACAAAAGTGAATCCCGGATTCGTTCGGCCGAGCGAGCTGCAAACTTTCCGCATATCGATCCCGGACACTCAGGTCAAAGAACCGGAGCGCGTCGTGCGCATGGAAGAGGAAGTGTTGCGTGGAATCGAGAGGATCCCGGGAGTCTCCTCCGCCAGCCTCAGCACGGTAATCCCCATGTCGGGCGGCGGATGGCACGATCCCATTTTTGTCGAGGGGCACACGTATAGCGAGGGCCAGCTTCCGCCGCTCAGCCGGTTTAAATTCGTCTCACCGGGGTTTCTTCGGACGTTAGCCACGCCGCTCATCGCTGGGCGCGACCTGACTTGGACGGATACCTACAACAGGACGTCGGTTGCGCTGGTTTCCGAGAACCTCGCGAGGGAGTATTGGCATGATCCGGCGGAGGCGCTCGGCAAGCGCATCCGCGTCGGCACAAAAGATGACTGGCGAGAGATCGTCGGTGTCGTCGGGGACGTCCACGACGACGGTGTGAATCAGCAGGCCGCCACATGCGTGTATTGGCCGCTGATCTTGAACCGCTTCGAATCCGAAGATGTTTCCGTGCGCCGTGAGGTTGCATTGGCCATCCGGAGCACGCTCGCGGGATCCGAGCGCTTTCTCGCAAAAGTTCGCGAAGCGGTGTGGTCTGTGAATCCCAACCTTCCGCTCGCCGACGTGCACACGCTGGAGTACTACTACGGGAGATCTCTTGCTCGGACCTCGTTCACCCTGATCATGCTTGGGGTTGCCGGAGGGATGGCGCTGCTGCTGGGCGTCGTGGGCATTTACGGCGTCATCGCGTATTCCGTGTCACAGCGAGCCAGAGAGATTGGAATCCGCATGGCCCTTGGCGCGCAGCAACAAAAGGTGACGCGAATGTTTGTAAGTCACGGATTACTGCTGACGGGCATCGGCGTAATGTGCGGACTGCTGGCGGCTGTCGTTTCGATGCGACTGCTGTCCTCGCTGCTGTTTAACGTGAGGCCGGTCGACCCAATCACTTATGGTGCGGCGTCGTTCGGACTCATCGCGGCGGCCTGGCTCGCGAGCTATCTGCCGTCCCGGCGTGCGGCGACAGTGGATCCCGTGGAAGCCTTGCGAGCAGAGTAGGGAGGCCGGTTGACACCTGCATGTGGATCATGAAATCTGAAAATACAGCGACCAACGCGTCACCGCCGACCAATTTTTAGGCCTTTCCCAGAAATTTCCATCTTGCACGAGATCTTCTCCGCCCGAAAGGGACGAGCGGCACCTCGCTGCCCTTGCAAGCGCCGTTGGGGGAGGATTCGCAGTTTTGAGCAATCCCGAGAAATGGATCGCAAAGGCGTTGCTCGTTCTCTAAGATTCTCCAAAACTCCCCAAGACCGGCGGGTTGGACGGAATCCGGCGCTTTCGCTACACTGCTGATGGATTGCGCAGCGAAAGATCCGCTGGATAATGACCGACTCGACGCAAAACACCGCGGGCGTGCGTGTCCGCTTTGCCCCTTCTCCCACCGGCTACTTGCATGTTGGCGGAGCCCGCACTGCTCTGTTCAACTGGCTTTTTGCGCGGCGTCGCGGCGGGGTGATGATCCTGCGCATCGAGGACACCGACGCCGAGCGTAACAAGCCGGAATTGGTCGCGGGCATTGTCGATGGCTTGAAATGGCTGGGCGTGGATTGGGATGAGGGACCGTTCTACCAGTCGCGGCGAACGGAACTGTATCGCGCAGCGGCTAAGAAATGCGTCGCGAACGGCAGCGCGTTCCCCTGTTACTGTCCCGCCGACAAATATGCCGGCGGCGATTACGCCGAGCCCGCCCAGGACGAAGAGCCAAAGGGAGGCGGACCGCGCCGGGTTACGCGCTGCTCCTGCCGCGACGGCAAGCCCTCGACCCCCGGCGCGAAACCCGCGATTCGCTTTAAGGTGCCCATTGGCGGGACGACCAATTTTGCAGACGCGGTGTTTGGCGAGCGCGAGTTTTCCAACGACGAAATCGAAGATTTCGTCCTGCTGCGCTCCGGCAAAGGCGACGAAGAATTTGGGCAGGCCATGTACCAGCTCAGTGCGGTGGTCGATGACATCGACATGCGCATTACGCAGGTGATTCGCGGGGCCGACCATCTGTCGAACACGCCGAAGCAAGTGCTTTTGTACCGGGCGCTTGGCGCCACGCCCCCGGTCTTTGCTCACGTCCCCCTGATTCTCGGGCGAGACAAGACGCGGCTTTCGAAGCGCCATGGTGCCACCGACGTGAACATGTACCGCGCGGAAGGATTCTTGCCGGAAGCGTTCCGCAATTTTCTCGCGCTGCTCGGTTGGTCGCCGGGCGGCGACGAGGAATTTCTTCGCACGAGAGACTTGATTCAGAAATTTTCCCTCGAAGGCGTCAGCCGCACCAACGCCGTCTTCGACCGGCCGAAACTGGAATGGTTCAATACGCAGTACCTGCAGCGGCTTCCGATTGAAGATTTGCGGCCCGAAGTGGAAAACGAACTGAAACGCAGCGGCTTGTGGAAGCCCGAATGGGCGGCCGGTGCGCCGCCGGGTCCGGAGGGCCGCGATCACGCGTGGTTTGCGCGCACCGTGGATTTGCTGCGTCCGCGCATCCGCTTGCTGCCGGATTTTTCCACCTGGGCGCGCGCGTTTTTCAGCGATGACTTTACGCGCGACGCCACCGCCAAGGAAAAATTCTGGAAAGACCCCAAAGTGCCGGAGCTTTTGGCCAAGCTCGCCGAGGCCTTGGCAAATCTCAAAGAATGGAATCACGACGCCTGTGATCGCGCCACGCGCGGCGTCGCCGAAGCAGCTGGCGTGAAAGCCGCGCTGCTGATCAACGCAACCCGCGTCGCCATTGTGGGTCAGGCCGTCGCCCCGCCGCTCTTTGACACGATGGTGGCGCTCGGCCGGCAGCGCGTCGTCCGCCGCCTCCACGAGGCCGTTTCGGGCGCGGCTAAAGCGTGAGGGCACTTCGCAAATCGCCGGGCCGCGAGGTTTAGTCGCGGTCGGGTTGGTCGGATTTCCAATTGTCGCGCTGTCCTTGTTCGTTGGAGTTCCTTCCGGTAGCGGTATCGTTCGTGGTGCGCGTCCCCCTATCGGCGGTACGCGCTGGGCGGCACCGGTGATCGTCACCGTAGCACGCATCATCATAGCGAACCCGTGTGCAAGCGCGGCTGACCACGGGAACGATCAGTGTCGGGGCAAGCAAGAATGAGCCCAGAAATCTTCCTATCGGTTGCATCTCGCCGTGCTGGCGAAGCCGACGTTGCGCCGGCGGGGCTGCGTCAGGAGCTTGCTTCTTTTGAACTAAACGCAAAGGGGGAAAAAATGCAGTCCGCCAAAACATCATTAGAACCGCGGGACGTCAGTGGGAGGCTAGCGGTGAGAAAAAATCTCCGCATGCGCGGGCCTTGCTTCGGAGGCGGAGGCGGCGATGTTGACGGCGGCATCGAGCGGAAGCGTGGTTGGTGGCAAGCAAAGTTCTGTGCTGCAGGCCTGGTAGCGCAGTTTCAGGGGAATATGCTGCTCCCCCGGCGGAGCCGTCGCGAGCGCGTCCACGGGCAGGCGAAGAATCACCGTGCCCTGGTACACGTTGAGGGGCTTTTTGGAAAACGCGAACGTTTCGAGCTTTCCCTTGGGATACACCACTTCGCCGCTCCTGAATCCCGACGGCAGCTGGGCTTTGAGGTCCGTCGCGATCAGATAATCTTCCGACTTCTCGCGTGCGTTGACGTGGAATCCCGGGCGAATGTTCATGACCACGGCGATTTGAAACGAGCTACCGCGTGCCGCGGGTTCCATCGATAGATACACTTCCGGCTTCACCACGTCGCGCCCGGAAGGCACTTGCGAATTCGTCGCGGGCGGCAAGGCGGCGTAAGCCAGTGCGACGCCCAAGGCAAAAGCTGCGATGAAGCGCGTCACACCTCCACCTCTTGGCCGAGTTGCTGCGAGATCACGCGGCTCATCACGCCGTATAGGTCCTCCCCGGTTTTTTCCAGCACAAAGGCATTTCGCGAGGCGTTCCAGGCGAGCTTGAAACTCGTGGAAAGCGCGGAGATCCAGATTTCGCGCACCGGCGTGTTCGGTGAAATCACGAACTTGGCTTCCTGGGGTTCCTCGAAAATCACTTCGAGCTTGCCGGATTCGCCTTCGACGTCAAAACCGTGGGTATCGCCGAGGGTCAGCAGGCGCTTCTTTAAGTCGTCAAACGCCGTATCAGCTTTTCGCTGAAAGTCCTTCTCTTCGAGCATGAGTTCAGCCTACACGACGGAAATTTTTCCGGCAAGGGAGCAGGTCGATTTCCTTCGTGCCGCCAGGCAGCCAAGCCGGCGGAGCGACGCGCTCAAAAATCCTTGATCTCGCGCAGGCGTCCGCTGACTACGTCGTACACGAAGCCGCGCACCGCCACTTCCTTGGGAATCCATGGATGGGTTCGCAGTTTCTGCAACTGATGCCGCACGTTTTCTTCGATGTTCTGGAAAGCGTAGAAAAAGGCCGGCGCGACG
>Ga0182040_10000093_pt1 | contig 36534 bp, 33 predicted proteins | sample flu12Cox44000176_FD_125973 | JGI IMG/M metagenome (GOLD analysis project Ga0182040, IMG submission 125973) | Lab enrichment of tropical soil microbial communities from Luquillo Experimental Forest, Puerto Rico - flux8day.12C.oxic.44.000.176 | ecosystem: Environmental > Terrestrial > Soil >... | reverse complement strand
CGCGAACATGGACAGCAGAACCAGGCCGAACGAGCTTGTGACGTCACCCGCCAGCACCGCGGTCGCGAACATGATGGCGTAGGTCAGGCTTCCTATTCCCAGCAGAAACCATTGGTCCGGGTACTCGCGCAGCTTGGTCTGGACTTTTTTGGCGAGCGGATACTTGAAACCCACCTTTGCGTTCAGGAGCGGGACCCCATCATCCACGAGATAGTACCCACAATGGCTCTCGCGTAAAGCCACTCGCGAATCGGAATAGGTCTTCACGGCAGCCGTTTGAGCCAGATCCAGCGCCGCGTGAGCAATTTCCATTTCCATTCTGCCGGAGTGCTCCGCAATATCGGCCAGCTTGTTGCGATACCGGTCGCGGCTCTCGAAATCCATTCGTGCATAGCAATTTGCTGGGTCCATACGCAAAACGTAGTCGAAGACTATGAGGGGTTCGATGACTTCTTTCCACGAGGTATGGCCGATGTCGCGCAGGCTGCGCACGCAATTTCCTATGTTCGTTGATTCGCTCCCGAAACCACCGAGTGACTGCTTTTCTCCGGCTACAATTCGTTCCAGGAGTACGAGCTTTAGCGCGGACGGAAACGCCCAAAGCTCTCGCAATTCCAGAACTAAGTCCGTGGTTTGCTGCAGCATGGTCACAAAAAAGGTGAACTTTTGCTCGCTGAATTGACAGGAGCAGGCTTCAAGAAAACCCTCGGCCAGGGCCAGTGCCCGGGGAATGATATCTCCTTTTCGCGTACGAACATGCGGCATCTTCCGCAGCGGCTTGAGGGCTTCGACAGTAGACTGATGCTCCGAGTGCAGCAGTCGAACGTTTTCATATAACCAACGGCCATCGTCAGAATTTGATGAGCCTACCATCGGCAATTCCAGCTTGCCGAGCAGGAGCTTGAATTCAGGCGTCAGGGCCTTGCAACGTTCAACTAGAGTTCTCGACGAAGAAACGTCGGGCAAATTGGTAAAACTGTGTGGGAGCTGTCGTGCTTTCTCACTCAGAAGCTCGAGGTCGGATGCATCGCAGGCAGGCTCAGGCACGTAGAGGGTCTCGCTGCCAACGATCCCAAGATGAGTACTTTGTGGCATTGAAGTTTCCACCATCAGCGGTAATGGACCGCCTGCATTTCGAACATTTCCGCGTAGAGTCCGCCTCGGCTGGCCAGTTCATCGTGACTTCCGTCTTCGGAAATCCTGCCGTCTTGCAAGACCACAATTCGATCTGCCATACGGACCGTCGAGAACCGATGCGAAATAAACAGTGCAGTCTTGCCGGTAGTAAGTTCAGTGAAGCGGCGGAACACCTCGGTTTCGCTGCGTGCATCGAGGCCGGCGGTTGGTTCGTCGAGGATAAGCACCTGCGCATTGCGGAGGTATGCTCGCGCTAGCGCGATTTTCTGCCACTCACCACCGGAGAGATCGACGCCGCCTTCAAAGCGCCTTCCCAACATCTGTTCGTAATCACGAGGAAGCCGCTCGATCACATCATCGGCCATGCTCTTACGTGCGGCCCTCTGTAAAGAGCACAGACGATTCAAGTCTTCGATCTGCCCTACAGCTATGTTTTCCCGCGCCGTCATCTCATAGCGCATGAAGTCCTGAAAGATGACTCCTATCTCGCGGTAAAGGTCTTCCAGGCTGTACTCACGAAGGTCCACGCCATCCAGCAGAACCTCGCCTTCCGAGGGGTCGTAGAGGCGAGTCATCAACTTCACGATGGTGGTTTTTCCCTCACCGTTTTCTCCCACGAGCGCGATGCGTTCGCCCGGCCTGAGCCGGAAATCCAGGCCATTCAATACCAGCCGGGAGTTGTCCGGATAGCGGAAGGAGACGTTACGGAACTCAAACCCGCGTTTGATCGGCCTGGGTGCCGGCAAGGAGTTGGGCTTGGAACGGATGGTTGGCTGCATTTCCATGAAAGTGATCAAGTCGGTGAGGAAAAGCGCCTGGTCCGCGATACTTGCCAGTATGGAAAAAATTTGTTGAATGTTGCCGCTCGCTTGGACGATCGCGCCAGAAAGAAACGTCAACTGACCTATCGTCAGCGCTCCCGTAATGGTCCGCCATACAACGAACACATATGCGGAGTAGTAACCAGCAGTGCCAACGACCGACAAGAACGCACCCGCAACCAGGCGTCGGCGTGCTAATCCGACATTCTCCTCATATAGCTGGTCAGACAACTTAGTGAATCGCTCGACGAGAAAGTTCCTGAGACCGAAAAGCCTGAGTTCCTTCGCGGCTTCTCTGCTTCCGCCCAAGACTCGCAAGTAATCCAGTTGGCGCCGGACTGGCGTCTGCCGAAAGTTCGTTGCGTACCCAAGGAACGCGAAGTGGCTTTCTCCCAGGAATGCCGGCAGCACTCCCAGCAAAAGCAGCAGGAGCAACCAAGGGGAGAACAGAACGATCGAGACGGATAACGAGATCGCTGTAATGGCTTGCTGTGCCAGCCTGCCAATCGATTGGATCATTCCCAGGCGGTCGGTTGCTTGGACCCGCGCCCGCTCGAGGCAATCGTAAAACACCGGATCTTCGTAGTTGGCGAGATCCAGCTCAGCGGCATGCTTGATTACCTCGATGCTGACGTAGCGGGTGTACTTGTCACCCAGGAGCGCATCGAGGTAGTCGATGGTGCGACCGAGAACGCTACTACAGACTGCGAGCCCGAACTCTGCTGCAACTAGCCACCAGAATCCCGATGGTATCGCTTGATGACCGGTCACGACATGCACAATGCTGTCGATGATCAGCTTCGCAATCCACAGCAGAGCGATGGGTAGCAGAGATGTCAGTAGGCGGAAAACGAGCCCCAAGCTGACTACTAAGGGACCTGATCTCCACACCATTCCCAGAACGGCCGGTACATGTCGCAGCGCGGAGAAACGTTCTCTCCATCCACTCCAAAAGTTCGCTCGTTCTGCATCAGGTCTCATACCGTTCAACAACGATGCTGGACAACGTCGCGCCAAGCGCGAGGCGCCCCGGAACTCATGTGCCGCCGAATCTTGGCGGCAGACACGGCTGCCCTCCTTCCTAGTACACGTTGGGTTCCACTCGTAAGGTAGAACGAGGAACTGGTCGTCAGTACCCGCCGCAAGCAGATAGCACGGCGCTGCGTCCCACTATGTGATTCAAAACATTGATCTTGTTCCTGGAGATGGAGAGAAGTAGTGCGCGAGCATAGTTCCGATAACTAAATGACGGCATTGCGGGTTGCCTGGCAGCGGCGAGGCGGTAACGTAAAATTTTCGCGGCACAGGAAAAAACAGAGGGTCTAGCGGGTAGGTGTACCTGTAGGTCTCGGGAACCTCCGGCGCGAGGACCTCAATAGGCTTTGAATCCCGCTCGTTCCATGCCGTGCCGCGCTTCCGGACTCTTCATGAAAGTGTTCCAGACAAAGCCGGTTCTCGCGTTCTCTGCCATGAGCATGGTGATTCCCGTATCGATTCCAACACAATCGCTGTCGTACCACTTTTTAAGCGGATTGAATGCGTTCACAAATCCGTACTTACTCCAGGCGGCTGGATAAGTCTTCCTGATGGTTCGCAGAACCCGCATTGTGGGCTGCGGCAGAAACGGCAACGAACCCGCGGACGCGCTGGGTACGACGGTGCCGTCAATGGGTCCCGTTGTCGGCGGCCCGCCCCAAATGACGTAGCCATGTTCCGAGTCCGAGGCGGTTATGCCCCACAGATCATCGCTGTAATCGGGAAATTGGGGAGCCAACTCCACACAGAAACGCCGGTGGACATCCGTGGCGATAACAGAGTTCTGGAAGTAGTCCGCATACTTGTCTTTCTTCCCGCGAAAATCGAACCAGGCTTGGGAATACTGGTGTACAAATAGCGGAGCGAACGAGCCAATGTAGCGAAGCTTATCGTATTCGAACGTCATGCGTTTCCAGGCTGACCACGTTTCTTCCTTGAGCGGGTAAGATGACGATCCCAGACCCAATAGGTACATGATCATCAGCTCGCTATACAGGTCCCACCGATACGGTAAGAAGCCAACTTCTGGAGTCCATCCGTGAGACAGCAGAGTGGTATCTTCCGAGAGCCAGGTCCAGTCCACCCGGTTGAAGATGTCGTTTGCCACCTTTGTGAGCTCAAGCGAGCGGAAATGCTCACGGCAGGTCAGAACACCGCCGAGCAAGATAGATGTATCGACAGAAGAAACCTCTGCATCCCATATCCTTTCGCCAGTATTAATATTTGCCCAGTGATAGAAAAACCCCCGATGGTTCGGCAACACTCTCCAAAGGGAGTTCAGGGTGGTCAGCGCACGCTCTCGAGCATCCGAGAAAGAAACAAAGCCTCGTTGTTGTCCAATACAAAGGGCCGTGAGACCAAACCCAGTTGCGGCAATGCTGCCTACTATTCCGCCATCCGATATTTTTGTGTTGCATCGGTCCTTGATGATGCCGACTGCGGGGTTCGTCTGCTCCCAGAAGTAGCGGAAACTCACCTGCTCGACTGCGTCCAGAAACTGGTCATCATCGAACGAGAGGGCTGATGGGCTGGGAGAACTGGCAAGACCAGTACGGCGTTCGTCAGGTTTGGGCGCGGGACCCAGCGCCGCAGCAAATTGCAGACTCACACCCGTCCCAAGGAGATGCCACAGCAACTTTCGCCGTGTGAGCTTGTTGGAACCGATGTCACTCATCCGCTGGTTCCAGTAATCTTAACCGATCGCCGGGCTCGGTAAGTGCCGCGACTAGGACCTGTCGCTTACTCACCAGCGACCGCTGCGTTCTAACGCCTTCAGGCAAATGAACAGGTCGTCGTGGGATATTAAGATTGGCTTCTCGATGACTAAAGAAGTAAAGATCGGCCTTGGGGTCGCACTCGTTGCGATCATAGTGACGTTTCTGATGGCACTCACATTCTTCTTTTATTTGCCCAATCACAGACCGATATGGCTCAAGGGCGCAGTCGTTGTACGCGACGCCGACACGAGAGACCGGCTCCCCATTGCCAACGTCGAAATCATCGCTATCAGCGACGGGGTCGTTGCCGCTGTCAAGTCCGATTCTTCAGGGTACTTCGCGTTCCAGTTGCCGGCGTCTGTCAGGCGAGGACGGGCTGTGACCCTTCAATTTCGTCATCCCGAGTATCAGCCTCTCGACATGAGTGAATTCGTAGCTGACGAACTCTACATTGCCGAGATGGAGCCACTGGCCAAGAAGCTTCCTGGACCACCGAACCGCCCGGAGATAACAGTCGGGAGCTTGCGGGTTCGATATTCGTTAAAGGCTATGACCGTGGCGAATATCGGTAGCGCGGCGAAACCGTTCCAAGTTGTGAACACAGGGAATGTGCCGTGCAAGGGCCGCCCTCCGTGCTCGCCAGATGGCAAATGGAAAGCCGCGATCGGCTCCGCCTTTCTCGACGCAGGAGTGGGCAACGAATTCCGCAATGCCCGAGTCTCGTGCATTGCAGGGCCATGTCCATTTACCAAGATCGAGAAAGATGACTTCTCGAACGGCGGCCAGACCATCCGGGCGTCGGCACGTAACTGGTCTGATACAACAACGTTCTTACTGGAAGCAGAAGTGTTCCACCCCATGATCAGCGAAATCGTTCACGAGTCCCAACCTGTGATCTTCGGCCGAGCGCTCGACTTCACGCTGCCGGCCTCAGCGGAAGGTGTGTGCATCGAAGCTGAGGTCAACGGCCAGACTATTATTTACCCGCTTGGACCGGCACTCTTCCTGAGTTGGGCAAATTGCGACGTTACCGTAAATCCAGATCAGACAAGGGTTTATCGTTGTAACCTCAAAGCCGGATACGAGTTTCCCGTCACGTCAGGTGTCAATGGCGAAGAAAAACTGGAACAATCGGGCGATTAGGAGACCACGGGTGTCCATTGTGGGTACAGGCGCTAAGGACGACCTAGCTCCAGACGCTATTCTGGCGCTCTGGCCGCGATCACACACGGACCGTTTTAGCCAGTTGTCTGGTCACGTTGTGGCTCGGTCTCGGGGCGGTGACATTTGCGTTGGAGTACGAACGGACGCCCAAGTCTCGAATCAAAACGGAACCAACTCAACAGTCTTTCGGAACAAATCGGCCTAGGCCCGAGGCTGCAGAAAGTGGCGGTACTTTCTGACGATTCTGAAGCCGAGTTAAGCGATATGCCTACCCTTTGCCTTTGATGCCGGCAAACGCCAACCACTCTCTGCATTCGATTGTTTCGATTGGCCGCATCATGCATCGCCGATTCCGGCATCCAGATCGAAACGAGAAAACACACGTCCATCCGTTCGTGCCTCCACAGGGTATCTGGTGCCACCGTATGGCGCTGCCTCCAGATCTAGAACCGGAGAGCCAATCCTGCATACAAGCTAGTCATTCAGCGAAACGCTGGCGGCGGTTTGCAGTCAGAGTAGCGGCCAGAGGTTAGCCGGTGATTTCAATCGCAACGAGTGATGACATTCAGAAAGATTGTCGGACGCGCATACACCCATATGCTGGCGAAGTACCCGGACCCGAACCAGTTTCACTTCCCGCATTGGTCGCTAGCCTTGATCGGAAACGGCTCGGGCAGACACTTTGGGCTGGAGAGATGTTGATCCGAGGCGCTTTCGATGACAAGAGGCAAGGAGGAAGCCGATGGCGTTTGTTGGACGACGCGGTTCAGCTATGGGATTTGAATAGCGTTCTCTTAACACTGGGAGACCCAAGGTCGACCTCTTCGCCAAACGATCCACCGAGCCGGGCCTCCGTACTCGGTAGACCATAGCACAAAATTGACTCACAAGTATGTGGCGTATGAAACAAGACTAGTGTTTACAACAGTTATAGGCTGGAGGCGCGGGCCGGAATCGAACCGGCGCATAAAGGTTTTGCAGACCTCTCCCTTACCACTTGGGTACCGCGCCATGTACGTTTACCCTAGCAGTGTTTGGCGGGGAAAATCTACCGTGGGCGCAGCTGGGGATTAGTGCAAGTTGAGGCGCCGCAGGACCTCGACCGCGCCGGCGATTTGCAGCTGTTCGGCATCGGACTTCGCTTCTAGCATGCGGGCCAGCTTCTCCACCCGGCGGGCGCGGGCTTTCTGCATCAGCGCTTGCCCACTGGTTGTAGCGGAGATCCGTACTTTGCGCGCGTCGTGGAGATCGGTGCGGCTGATGACGAGCTTCTGACTGAGAAGAGCCTGCACAATGCGCACCATGGTGGGTGGCTGAACCTGCTCGATAGCCGCCAACTGCTTCAGCGACATGCTGCCGCCGAAGACCAGCACGGAGAGTGCCGACAGTTGCGCCGGACCGATGCCGGAGGCGCGATCCTCGATGCGGACCTGGCGGAGCAAGTGGATGGCGGCGGAATGAAGCGCGTCCGCCAGCCCGAGGAGATCGGCGGAAATTTGGTTTGAAGTTGCTTTGCTGCCCATGGTGGTGTATCATATTTTCTAACAATTTAATTAGCAATGCTAATTAAATTGGGGAGGCACACATGTCGCAACAATTCTTTGCAGCCATTCACGATAACGACTGCGCCCGGGTGGAAAGGCTTCTCGGCGCTGATCCTTCGCTGGCCAGAGCGCGTAGTGCGAACGGTGTTTCAGCGCTCATGCAGGCGCGCTACGAAGGCCGTCTTGAGATCGTCGCTTTGCTGCGCAGGAAGGCGGGCGGGCTCGATATCTTCGAGGCGGCGACTCTGGGCGACTTGCCGCGTTTGCGCGCTCTGCTGGAGGCGGATTCGTCCCTGGCTAGGGCGTTCAGCAGCGACGGATTCAGTGCGCTGCATCTGGCTGCGTTTTTCTCTCAGCCTCAGGCCGTCGAGGAACTCCTGCGAGGCGGCGCCGACGTGAACGCGGTCTCGAGCAACTCCATGAAGGTGGCAGTGATCAACAGTGCTGCGGCCTCGGGAAGAGCTGACCTGGTGAAGCTGGTGCTGGCTGCTGGAGCCGATCCGAACGCGCGTCAGCAGTTGGGATGGACTGCACTGCATGCGGCAGCGGCACACGATAATGTAGAGATGGCCCAAGCGCTGCTGGAAGCCGGGGCCAATCCGGCGCTACGGAACGACGACGGTCAAACGGCGGCGGGCAAGGCGGGTCCGGCGACGGCCGAGATGCTCAGGAAGTACAAATGAAGTGCAGGATGCAGCTAAAACCGCTAACTTCGGGTCTGGCTGGCGCATCCAAAATTAAGAGGGGATGAGCGGCGATCTCGCGGTAAACTGAGGCACGCCTCTGTCGCAGCACGTTGCCGCTTCCGCCATGGTTAAATCGCACTTAACCGGGACCTCCCATCCAGACCATCGTCGCGGTCTTCGCACGGTGGCCATGATTGAGGCGCTGAAAGGGGTACTTGCCGTCGCCGCGGGGTTCGCGTTGGCGGAGATTATCCGGCATGACGTCGATCTGGAAAACGCCGCCCATAAGCTGCTGGTCGGACTGCGAATCGATCCTGACCTGAGAATTTCACATTACTTCTTGCGCACGGTGGAGCGCGTCAGCGACACGAATCTGTGGAACGTTGTTGCCATCATCGCGCTCTACGCCAGCCTGCGGTTTCTGGAATCCTACGGTCTGTGGCGGCAGAGGATCTGGGGTGAATGGCTGGCGATTGTCTCCGGCGCGATCTATCTACCCTTCGAGCTCCGCGCGTTGATTCGGCATCCTACACCCATTCACTGGGCCGTATTGCTCATCAACATCGTGATTGTCGTGTATATCGCGTATGTGCGCTGGGAGGACATTCAGCAACGTCATGGGCGAACACCGACGGGACGACTGGTCGAAGACGGGGACTGAAGCGGTGGCTGATGGCTCGTGGCTGGTGGTGATTGGTTCTTAGCCTCCGTCGAAAGTCACGGATAACCCATTTGGGATCAGTAGACGCTAGAGTTCGACTTTCATCCCTATGGCTGGGCCGCCGGCCCATACGTAACTCAACGCAGTGGGGTAATTGCTCCGAGGAGATCGGGAAGTACCTACACATCAGCAGCCAAGGGCCAAGGGCGCTAACAGTAATTGCCTCTCTGTGTTCGGAGCGTGCCCTGATCCCGCTTACTCGGACGAAGCGTGCCTCTTTGTTAAGACCCCCACCGTCATTTCTCTGGCAGAAGTAGAGCGCGGGTGCAGGCACCGACGATTACAATCGCTCATGCACGTGGTCCTCGAGTATGCCCGGAATGCGCTGGGATTCCAGGATGCACAATATGCCGTGATCCCTACGCGGTCCCGACGTTTCATTCATGAACTGGCTTTATCGCTTGCCGGCTTGGCTGCCATCGACCAACGTCGGCGCTAACGTCCCAGGTTCATTGCGGCAGCACTTGCAACAGCACGCGAGCGACGTTCTCGCCCATCACCAAACGAATGTCGTGTTCCGAAATTCCCTGCTGCAACAGCGCTTCGGTAATCAGCGCCATACCGCTGGAGTCGAAAGGCTCGGTCACGGCTCCATCGAAGTCGGAACCGAGCCCAACGTGCTCAGCACCCACCACGCCAATCGTGTAGCGGACAGTCTTGGCGATCGATGCGGCATCGGTGCCGCAGGAAGCTACGTCCCAGTAGCCCACACCGACAACACCTCCGGTAGAAGCAACCGCGCGCAGTTGCTCGTCACTCAGGTTGCGGCTGTTGTTGCACACGCGTTTCACGCCAGTGTGGGAAACGACTACTGGCATGGTCGCGATCGAGGTGACCTCACGCAGGGTATCGGCTGAGGCGTGCGCAAGGTCGATCAGCATGCCTCGGGCTTCCATTTGCCTCACCCATTCGTGGCCGAGTGGAGTGAGTCCGCCTTTGTTTACGCCGGCGGCCGAGCCTCCGACGGCGGTGTCGGTGAAGTGAGAAGGCGCCATCATGCGGAAGCCGGCATCGTACAACAGGCCTAGGTTTGAGATATCGCCTTCCAGCGGCTGGGCGCCTTCGCTGCCCAGCAGAGCTCCTACAACGTGGGAGCCGGCTTGCCGCTGCTGAAGGAGGCGGGCCACATCACCGCGTGTGCGCAAAAGCATGAGCTGGCCATTGGACTTCTCCACGAATCTCCGCATACGTTCCGCCTGATAAAGCGCAACACCTTTGGGACTGCCGATGGCGCGGAATGGCCAGCCTTGCAGGATTCCGATGTAGGGCACCAGATCAGTCTTGTCTTCGTTGCGCTCGATGTTGATGCCACGTGGAACTGTGGTGAATACGGTGAAGCCCTGGATGGCGACATTGCCCTGCTGCAGGCGTGGCAAATCGACGTGGCCTTCGTGGCTAGATTTCAGCAGGTTTCGTCCCCAAAGCAGAGAATCGGCGTGCATGTCGGCGACAAGGACTGTGCGATGCAGCGCTGCGGCCTGCCGCGAGATGAGATAGGGGCCGGGCGCAAGCGTGTGGTTTTGCGAGTGCTCCAGTAGGGATGGGCCGACGAGGCGCGTAGCAATGCACAGCAAGCCGAGGATCACGACCACCGCCAGCAGCTTCTTCATGTGCGGCCAGCGTAACACTTCGAGAAGGTGAGTGCGGACATTTCTCGATGCTTCAGAGAAATGCGCAATTTTCTCGACCAAATTGGTACAGAAGTCTATCTTTAAACCACAGGCGAGGTGCATGCATGGCCCGCATACAGCTGGAGATCATTGCCTCCACCGTAGGGGACTGCGTTGCCGCTGAAAGTGGTGGCGCCGACCGAATCGAGTTGTGTTCCGCCATCGTGACCAGCGGGCTTACTCCTTCGCAGGGCACGCTCATCGAAGCCAAGAAGCGAGTGCAGGTTCCCATCATGGTGATGGTGCGGCCGCGCGCCGGAGGCTTCTGCTACTCGGAGGAAGACTTCGCGGTGATGCAGCGCGATGCCGAGTTGGTGCTGGAGCGTGGCGCAGACGGCATCGTGTTCGGCTTTCTCCATGCCGACGGCAGCATTGACGTGCATCGCTGCGGACGACTGGTAGAGATCGCAGGCGATAAGCAAACCGTGTTCCATCGCGCGTTCGATGTGGTGCCCGATGCGATCGGGGAGCTGGAGCGGCTGATAGGACTTGGCTTTACCCGCGTACTGACCGCGGGGCAACAGAAAGTTGCGCTCGAAGGCCGCGAGCGGATTCGCCAGTTGATAAGACAATCAAACGGGAGGATTGAAATCTTGCCCGGAGGTGGCGTACGTCCGCACAACGTGCGCCAGTTCATTGACGACACGGGTTGTGATCAGGTGCACCTGACTGCCTTCTCGGCGCGGTGCGACGCCTCCCTGAGCACTTCGCCGATCAGGTTCGGCTGCAGTCCGGGTGCTCCTGCGCCGTCATACGAATGTGTAGATAGCGAAGCCGTCCGCCGGATGCGGGAGACGTTGGACGAAATTGGGAATTCGATCCCAACGCGATAACGCAACCAAAGCCGCCTCTCCAAGTGAGACAATGATGATAGGGGCCAGATTCCTCGTTATCAGCAGGGAGCTAGTCGTGTAGTTGGCGGGTAATACTCATGGCCGCAGTGCGACGAGCATCTGGGCAGTTGGCGACTTGACCTCCGTGGTAGTCAGACCAGTAGCTGTTTGCAAAAAAACTACAGTCCCGATTCAGCGACCCTGCCGCATCAGACGACGATCGACTCTCCCGAATGCCGACAGCTAATCGGTCGAAGCGAAATGGAGCCGCGCCGTGATGCGGCAGCTGCCCTGCTGGGGTTCTCCCTGGTAGCGGCCTCGACTGTGATGCTGTCGAAAGCGCGACGGCAAACCAAGAAAAGGCTGTTGGCCATCGAATTTGGCATGCTTGTGCTAGTAGCGGCTTATACCGTTTATGGTGATCGTGGCAACACCCTGAGCAGACCGGACCGAGGAAGCTTGCAAAGAACCGATTTTGCGGTTGCGTCCGCTTCCAGCGTCAAATAGCATTCCGCATTGAGCTTGATTGGGTGAAATTCGGCTCGAGGGGATTGCTGATAAGATTCCGTCGAAGGAGGGACTTGCGGCTTTGTCTCGGGCGCGACTAAGGATTGCGCCCGCGCACAGACTTCGAACCGTACGCGCAAGCGTGCAGCACTTTCTCGCAAACAGGTGAACATGGCCATCGGCACTCAGCAGACCTCCCAGACCTACACCGCCACGGGTAACGGACAGAGCTATCGCGGCCCGCTCGCGATGGTAACCACGCTGTTCTTCATGTGGGGATTCCTTACCTGTTTGAACGACATTCTGATTCCCCACCTGAAGTCGATTTTCGACCTGAACTACGCGCAGGTCATGCTGGTGCAGATGGCTTTCTTCGGAGCGTACGCGATATTTTCCATTCCTGCGGGATTCATCACGGAACGCGTTGGTTACAAGCCGATGATGGTGGCGGGTTTGCTGACCATGGCGTGTGGAGCGCTGCTGTTTATCCCGGCGGCCAATGTGCCATCGTTCCCGTTGTTTTTGACGGCACTCATTATTCTGGCCGCCGGAATTACCGTCCTACAGGTAGCCGCCAATCCCTATGTGGCCCTGCTGGGCCCGGCGAAGAGCGCTTCTGCCCGACTGACGCTGACGCAGGCATTTAACTCTTTCGGCACATTCATTGCGCCGTTTATCGGCGGTGTGCTCATTCTGGCAACGGCGCCCAAGACAGCAGCGGAGGTCGCCAAGATGCTCCCGGCGGAATTGCAGGCCTACCGCATCGAGCAGGCATCGTCGGTCAAGACGCCCTACATGGTGATCGCGGGGGCTTTGGTGCTGCTGGCCATTGCGATCGGCATGTTCAAGTTGCCGCATATTCCCGGAGCCGAAGGTGGACATAAAGCAGTGAAGGGGGAGCACGATAGCGTGTGGCGGCATCCCAACCTGGTCATGGGCGTGATCGCCATCTTTACTTATGTGGGAGCCGAAGTGGCCATCGGCAGCTTTCTGGTGAATTATCTGCACGAGCCTTACATCGGCAATCTCGACCTGGAGACGGCGGCCAAGTTCCTGATGTTCTATTGGGGTGGGGCAATGGTGGGCCGTTTTGTCGGATCGTATGTGCTGGCCAAAGTATCACCGCGGGCAGTGCTGGCAGGGAATGCGTTAATCGCCGCGCTCCTGGTTTGCGTGTCGATGGCAACCACCGGCAACGTAGCGATGGTCAGCATCCTCGCCATCGGCTTCTTCAACTCCATCATGTTCCCAACTATCTTCACGCTGGGCATTGAAGGACTGGGACCGCTGACAGGCGAGGCATCCGGTCTGTTGAACACAGCGATTGTGGGTGGCGCAATAATTCCCTTACTACAGGGTTTCATCGCTGACCGGATGGGCATTCACCATGCTTTCTTCCTGCCCGCGATCTGCTATCTGTACATCGTGCTGTTTGCGCTGAAGGGGAAACCTAGAACCACGGCAGCGTAATTCGCGCACTGGCACTTCATTCCGGCCGTGGACCATAGAGTCTGCGGCCGTTGTGTTTTAGGGGCGTGATATTGAAGAATGAGGCAGTCATGAGAAGCCCGCTTACCACACGCCTGTTGACGCTGTTGGTGGTTACCTTTGCAACTCTCTGCGGAACCCAGTTCGCACAGACAAGTGCATCAGCCGCTGGTGCAGCCGGTACCACTTGGGGAGGCGAGCATATCCGCCTTCAGATCACAACCGATGGAGCCAATGTGGACTTCGACTGCGCCGCAGGAACGATCACCGAGCCGGTGAAGGTTGATGCGCAGGGCCAATTCCGGCTGGCAGGAATGTTCACGCGCGAGCAGCCGGGGCCGGTGCGCAAAGACAAAACCTCGACCACAATGGCGGCTACGTACTCGGGCGACATCGTCGGCGATACGATGCGACTGAACATTAAGACCGGATCGCAGAGCGAGGCCGTCGGAGACTACGCGCTCACGCGCGGCAGCACAGGGCACGTGGTGAAGTGCCGGTGAGGCGCCTCATACTGCATTTTGCCAAGCATATAATCAATTACCAGTCGGTCCCATGGTCGGTCAGGGGATTCTGATGAAGCCAACCGCAAGTCAAAGGATTTGGGTGCTTTGCTCAATTCTCTTGCTTTCGTCGCCTGCGCCTAGGTAGTTGCTGTGGCGCTCGCCGTGGTCCCAAGCTCTCAGAGTTGGGGGTTATGTTCGAAAAGACGGTCCTCATCCGGCTTTCTACCGAAAGCAAGGAGGCTACGTCATGGCAAGCTTCTAGGGGTCTCGGTAGCGACGATTACTGTAGCCGCTGTTTTGTTAACCCTTGGCTCCGGGGTTGCCCTTGCTCAAGTGGTTGCCTCGGCAACAGGCTGGGGGACAGTTTCACGTCTCTGGCGACTTACGCACATTCACCTTCAACGCAACTGCGGATAGCTCGGGAAATACGACCGGTCAAACTCAAGGCTTTAATCGCAACGCCGGGATCAAGTGGCACGGCACCGTCAACTGCCTGAACGTTGTGGGCAATGTAGCCACGATGAGCGGGGTTGTGACCGACATCACTCCGGGCCCCGGTAGCCCGTTTGTGGTTGGATCCAACATCGTGTTTCAGATGATCGATAATGGTGAAGGCTCGAATGCGCCACCCGACCTGATTTCGCTGACCTTCTTCTTTGGCCCCGGCCCACCGCAGCCTTGCACTGGGTTGGGTATCTTTGCGACCATTCCGATCGAGCATGGTAACGTGCAGGTGCACTAACACCTGTTGCACACCAATGTGCGGGGCGCAAGATCGCCCCGCACTTCCGCATCTGTGCGGAGCATGATCAACCGCTAGGGGTGAGAGCCCCCTGCCAAGCCTGATGGAGGCAAACAGCTAGAGAAGCGCAAGGACGCCGACCGCGAGGTAGGGTCTGAAGGAAGCGTGGAACGAACTCGCGGGCCGATGGATAAGAACCGGATAGGAGGGCTATGGTGCCGGCGAATTGGCATCGACAACGAAGCCCATATCCATCAAAGGCACTGGTGGGTAAATCCGGGGGTTGTGCGAGGAGCGCAGGGTGGTGTTGCAGGGACGGCAGGCGATCGCTTACCTATACAAATTCCAAGAAATGCAAGGGAGTCGAACGATTCGCCTCGTGTCATGCGGTGAGATGTGGGTTCCACTCATCGCGAATCGCAGTCACGCCTTCGGGTAGTTGCCCGCCGTTGTATTCCGCTAGGCGGTTTTTCCACTTCAGGAAGTCGGTGATGGTCTGAGGGTCGATCCGCACCTCGACGCGGCGCAAGCTGGCGAGCAGCAAGTTCATCTCCTTCATCAGACCGGCCTGCGTGCGGAGATCGACGCGGCCGGGCTTGACCACCAAACGCACCTCGCGGCCTTGCAGCTCCAGCAGTCCCCAATGCTTCGGCAAATCGGCTCGCCTGATAACTCCCACGGGTGCGAGGTAGAAACGCTGGGAGCCCATTCCTTCTTCGGGCTTCATCCGGAAAGGCTTGGACGCGTCTGCCAAAAAGTCGCTGCGCGAGACCTTGCATTCCACCAGTACCGATTTGCACAAGCCACGCCACGCAATCACGTCGGGCACTTCGCCGGAGGCACAGTGTTGCTCTGACAAAATCACGCCACATTTGTATGAGCGACGTAGCCATGCGACGGCACGCTCGATCAATTGCCCATGACGGGATTGCAACCAGGGTTTCGGCACGAGTTAGTTGTAGCCGGAAATAACCTCCCTGGGGAGTACCAAGTGAGTCGCTTCCGCAACGAGTGGAGCTCTGCTAACCCCTTGGCAGCGGTCTAGTTGCGCCAGCTCGGTTCGCAGCAGCAATACGACAGAGTAATTTTGACGTAATGTACCTAGAAATGCACGCAACCCTAGCACGGAACTGCTGATCTTCTTCGAGATTTCAGTGAGTTACACGGACCAGCCGCCTTGGAATGCCACGTGCTCTTTCCAAGATGTAACGGAATATATCCGTTTGGAGGTTAGGAATGAGCCGTTTGAAGTTACCACTCGTGCTCGGAGTATTGACACTTGCGCTGATTGCGCTGCCGGTCTTTGCACAGAGCACAGACACCAGTTCGCCGTCAGCCGCGCAGAGCTCCCCGCAGAGCTCGCCTACTGACGCTTCCCAGCAGGACCAGAGTAACCCGTCATCCGCGACAAAGTCCAATCCGTCTTCGAGTGCGTCATCGTCATCGATGAGTGGAGGCATGGATGCGCAGACGTTCAACGGGAAGATTACCAAGTCGGGTGGTAAGTTTGTCCTGAAGGACGCTGCAACCCAGACCACCTACACCCTCGACGATCAGGACCGCGCGAAGCAGTATGAGGGAAAGACCGTAAAGGTAACCGGAAAGCTGGATTCCAGTAGCAACACTATTCGCGTAGCGAGCATCGAACCAGCGTCGTAAGCCATTTGGCGCGACAAGGCGGGAGACTCAGTTCTCCCGCCCGGTTACGCCCCCGGGACAATAACGGCCGTTTGGGTTTACCAGACACGAACGGGCTATTGCCGTGTTCCACTGGGACTCATACAATCCAGAGCCTAAGGGTGGGGGGCGATTCCTGGAGGATGAATTGCGGCTTCTTAGCGTCCGTCTGATAGTATCGCTATTCTTGGGCATTACTGCTGTCTCGCTGCTCTTTTCCTACTATTCCGTCCGCGCTGAAGACCACCAATTACGCAGCGATCTGGAACGCCGCGCCGAATTGCTGGGCGAGAGTCTCTCGGCCAACGTAGAACAAGCACTCAGCAAAGGATCATCGCGCTCGCTGCAGCGGATTGTGGAGCGCTTCAGCAATCGCGAGCACCTTGCCGGAATTGCCGTGTACAACGTTTCCGGCCAGCGCGTGGCTGTGACTCCGGCAATCTCTACTTTGCTGGACAACCGTCCACCGGTCGTGGCGAAAGCCATTATTGACAACCTTCCCGATTCAGAATACGCGCGCATCGGAACGTCATCGGTTTACGTTCGGGTAATGCCTTTGCATGAAGAAGGGCAAATTGTCGGGGCGCTGGCGGTCGTCTATGATTCTGGATTTATTGCTTCACGAATCAAACAGGTCTGGCGCGAGTCGTTTCTTCGCGCGCTGGTGCAGATCGTCATCATTGCCGTGCTGATATTGCTGATTGTGCAGTGGAGTCTGCGCGGACCGATCGAGCGGGCGGCGCGCTGGATGCGGACGCTTCGGACGCAGCGGGGACACATGCGCCACGAGATTCCTGAGCTTGACCTGTTCCAGCCCCTGGCTAAGGAGTTTGCCACGATCGCTGAGAACCTGAACCATGCGCGGGCAGTGGCGGAGATCGAAGCTCGGTTGCGGCAATCCGGGGAGAACATCTGGACGGCACAGCGCTTAGCCTTACACGTGAAGAGCAAGCTGGGCCGAAGCGAGCTGTTCGTAATCTCGAACCGTGAACCGTATCTGCACTTGTGGCAAGGCAAGAACATCGAAGTCACGACGCCAGCCAGTGGTCTGGTCACTGCGCTCGAGCCGGTTCTGGAAGCCTGTGACGGGATGTGGATCGCCCATGGCAGCGCCGATGCAGACCACGAAGTGGTGGATGCTCACGACCACCTGCGTGTGCCTCCTGACGATCCGAAGTACACGCTGCGGCGTGTCTGGCTCACGCAAGAGGAGGAAGACGGGTACTATTACGGCTTCGCGAATGAAGGCTTGTGGCCCTTGTGTCACATCGCGCACACCCGCCCGATCTTCCGCTCTACGGATTGGGAGGTCTACCAGTCGGTGAACCGCAAGTTCGCGGATGTCGCCCTGCAGGAAATGGCTGGAACGGAAGAGCCGGTTGTACTGGTGCAGGACTATCACTTCGCGCTGGTGCCCCAGCTGATCAAGCGGCAGCGTCCTGACGCGAAGGTGTCGATCTTCTGGCATATTCCCTGGCCGAATCCGGAAGCGTTTGCGATTTGTCCGTGGCAGACAGAGCTGCTGGACGGCCTTTTGGGCGCCGACGTCATTGGCTTCCACGTGCAAGCCCATTGCAATAACTTTCTGAATACGGTGGACCGGGCGCTGGAGTCGCAAATCGATTGGGAACACTTCACCGCCAAGCGTAACGAGCACATCAGTATGGTGCGCCCATATCCAATTAGTGTGGATCTTTCCGATCTGCCCAACACTCCGGCTCCGCCATTCAATAGCGAAGAAGAACGGGTCAAAATATTTCGCGAGCTAGGGATGGATGCGATTTTTCTTGGGGTGGGCATCGATCGTGTGGACTACACCAAGGGCATACTGGAGCGTTTTCTCGCCATCGAACATTTGTTGGAAACGTATCCCGTGTACCAGCGCCAGTTCGTATTCGCTCAGATTGGAGCACCCAGCCGGACGCATATCCAACGGTACAAGGACCTCCTCGAAGAAGTGCAACGAGAGGCCGAGCGAATCAACCGGAAATTCCAGACCGCAAACTGGCGTCCCATTGTGTTTCTGAATCGCCAGCACAGCCATGCCGAGGTGCAGCGGTACTACCGCGCCGCCGACTTATGTCTGGTGACCTCCCTGCACGACGGCATGAACCTGGTGGCCAAAGAATTCCTGGATGCACGTCAGGATGACGATGGCGTGCTGGTGCTCAGCTGCTTCACCGGCGCCGCTCGTGAATTGCGGGACGCCCTGATCGTCAATCCATACGACATTGACCAGACGGCCGCGGCGATCAGAACTGCGCTGGAAATGGATCCGCAGGAGCGCAAGGAGCGAATGCAGCGCATGCGTAAACAGGTTCGGGAGCAAAACATTTACCGCTGGGCGGGAGACTTAATCGGCCAGCTTTGCGATTTCCGGGTCACGACCCCAAAGAACGCTGCGGAAAAGTCCGAAACGCGGGCCTCTGCCGCATGAGCGCCATGGATTGATAAGGAGTTGTCCATGCCATGCTTTCACTACAACATTAACTTGAACGCATTTTTGCGTAAGGTGGCACGTGCAAGACGATCGGTGCTGCTGCTCGACTACGACGGCACACTCGCTCCGTTCCAAAGGGAACGCAACCACGCTTACCCCTACCCCGGCGTTTCCGGCCTTGTGCGTGAAATCATAGAAACCGGGCGAACGCGAGTCGCATTCATCACGGGACGGCGTGCCCATGAACTTCTCACTCTACTCGAGGTGACGCCGCCGCCGGAAATCTGGGGTACGCACGGATTGGAGCGGTTGCGGAGCGATGGCAGCTATCAGCTTCGAGAGATCGATCAGCTGACAAGCGAAGCCTTGCGCCAGGGACTGCGCTGGCTTGATGGCTTGGGCCTGGAGCGGCTGGTGGAACTGAAGCCAGGTAGCCTCGCGGTGCACTGGAGAGGGTTATCGATCGACGAGATCCACGAGATTCGCGGCAAGGTACTACTGGGCTGGCTTCCCCTTGCCGACCGAGCCTGCCTCACCATCGAGGACTTCGATGGAGGCGTCGAGCTACGTACGCCTATGGGCAGCAAGGCGGATGTGGTCCGCACTATTCTGAGTCAGGTGCAGAGCGATGCTCCTGTTGCTTACCTCGGAGACGACACAGCCGACGAGCAGGTCTTCGAAGCCATGCAGGAGCGCGGCCTGCGCGTGTTAGTACGGCCACATTGGCGAGAGACCAACGCCGATCTTTGGTTACGCCCCCCGGAACAGTTGGTGGAGTTCCTTCGTGACTGGCTGGAAGCTTGTCGCTCGCACTACGACGGCACTTCGGCCATGACTTTTACATCCACCGCGGGGGAGGGTTACGTAATTCGGGAGGCTTGACGAACTCGATTCTCTTTGCTTCTGAACGTGGGAAGCTTCGGCAATGGTACGATGATTGGCCTTGCCGTCATTCCAGCAGTTGGGCGGAGCACAGAGAGCTCATGCATAGACGCGCCTTCCTTGACCTCGCCGCCAGTGCGGCCGCAGCACTGGCGTTCGAAGCTAAAACGTGTGCCCTGAGTGACGAGTCGAAAGACCCGGTGCGCTATCCCAATCCGGATGTTCAAGTTCTTGACCCGCGATTCGGGAAGTACGTTGTTTGGAACGCCGCAGTCGAGCGTCTTTACACCGGTTGCCGCTGGGCGGAAGGTCCGGTGTGGTTCGGCGATGGACGCTACCTGCTTTGGAGCGACATTCCCAACAACCGCATTCTACGCTGGCTGGAGGACAGTGGCGGGGTCAGCGTGTTCCGTGAGCCCTCGAACTACAGCAACGGCAACACGCGAGACCGTCAAGGCAGGCTTGTCACTTGTGAACATGATTCACGCCGCTTGACCCGCACAGAATACGACGGCACAGTCACGGTCCTAGCCGACCGCTATCAGGGAAAGCCGCTCAATGCGCCCAACGATCTGGCGGTGCATTCGGACGGCGCAGTTTGGTTCACCGATCCGGGATACGGAATTCTGAGCGACTACGAAGGTCACAAGGGGGCATTCGAGCTCCCTTGTAATGTCTACCGCCTCGATCCCAAGACGCCAGACCTCACTGTCGTCGCCAGCGACATGGACAAACCCAACGGTATCTGCTTCTCTCCGGACGAGAAGAAGCTCTACATCGTCGATACCGGAACTTCGCAAAATCCCGGCTACCCGCACCAACTGCGTGTGTATGACGTAGTTGACGGCGTGCGCCTGGCCAATGGCCGCAAGTTCTTCGACATGGGTAAAGGAAGCTTCGACGGCATCCGCTGCGACATGGATGGCAACATCTGGGCGGGCGCGGGATGGGGTGGGGAAGGCTACGATGGCGTCCAGGTCATCGCACCCGATGGAAAGTTGATTGGCAAGATTCGCCTCCCGGAAACCTGCGCGAACCTCTGCTTCGGCGGCGCGAAGAAAAACCGTCTCTTCATGGCGGCCAGCCAGTCGCTGTACTCGTTGTACGTAAACACACGCGGTGCCGAGGTTCCTTAGCATGAGATCACGCCAGCGATTCGTGTAACATCAAAGATTCGCATGGCGCTGATGATCCAAGCAGAGAACGTGCGCAAGACCTATCGCATCGGCAAAGTCGATGTGGAAGCACTGCGCGGAGTGTCTCTGGGGATCGAGAAGAGCGAATTCGTCAGTATCGTGGGCCCGTCGGGTAGTGGTAAGTCGACTCTTTTCTATATTTTAGGCGGCCTGACGCATGCAGACAGCGGACGCGTCATCATCGATGGCGTTGACTTCACTGCGCTTTCGGACTCCGAGCGCACCAAAATGCGCAAACGAAAGATTGGCTTCGTCTTTCAGAAGTTCAATCTTCTGCCGACGCTCTCGGCCCAAGGCAACATCGATATAGCGCGCGATATTGCCGGCAAATCGGCAAACCACGACCAGGCGCACGTCGACCGAATCACACAGTTGCTGGGCATCGACAAGCGGATGCTGCACCGTCCGTCGGAGATGAGCGGCGGTGAACAGCAACGGGTCGCCTTGGCTCGTGCGCTCGTGAACAAACCAGCCATCGTGCTGGCCGACGAGCCCACCGGCAACCTCGACTCGAAGAATTCCGAAATTGTACTGAACATGCTGCGGCAGTCGAACAAAGAACTGGGGCAAACGGTCTTGATGATCACTCACAACCCAGAGGCTGCGGAATATGGGGATCGCATCATTCACATGCGTGATGGCGCGATCGTGCCGCCCGAGCGCGACCCGCAATGGACGGGCGCGCAGCACGACTAAAAGCTGCGACGTCGCGAACCACGCTAGCCCGATCTCGCGGGATCATGGATCGGGCAGGCTGCTGCGGCGCGACCTGCCTTCTCATAGGCCTCCAGGATGTAGTCGTCAACATCGGTCAGGAAAGTGGTGTTGAACCGGTTGGTGATCTGAGCAAGCCCGACATTCAGGCAGATGTCGATGATTTGCTCGACGGAGAATTGCTTGGTCAAGGCCATGGATGTAGCCTCGTCGATGTTTAGCATCCTAGTGGATCTCTGAGCGTAGCGAACGATCGCCGCTTCAGCTTCGCTGTATATTCCGTCGGGCAGCGGGTCATCGCCAAGATGCCGCAACTTCTCCTCGCTGATCCCGATGCTCCGACCGAGCATCGTGTGGATGAGGGACTCAATAATGACAGCGATTGGTGACGGACGCGGCGGTGTAGGCGAGTTCGGTGAAAGTTGGCGTCAGATTGTTGCGATACCGTACGGACTGCACGAAATCGATCAGGGCATTAGCCTGCTTAGGATGATTGGCCAGCAGGCGGGCAGCATTGAAGACCTCTCCTAGGCCGCCTTCAACTCTCTTAAGAAACTCCCGAGCCTCAGGAAGTGTCGTCGGATCGTCTTCGCGCACTATCAGAATGCGAGCCATCTTCGACTTTCCGAAGTCGCGCTGGGAAAGGGTTACGCCCGGACCCTTTTACAGTCCATACGCTCGATAGGCTGTTGCATTTGAACCTGATCTCCTCCGTGATCTCCATGCCTCCGCGGTGAATTGGGCTCTCCGAATCGTCTCGCAGGTCGTCGCAGCGGTTTGCTGCCCCATTCGCCGTTTCGTTATAATCGAAGAACCGAGCGGGAGTAACTCAGTGGTAGAGTGCGACCTTGCCAAGGTCGAAGTCGCGGGTTCAAATCCCGTCTCCCGCTCCAGAGATTTCTACCCTCGCCACGGGCGAGGGTTTCTTGCGTAACTTTCCCGGTTTTTTTAGGGGCGCGGTCGCCAAGTGGTAAGGCCGAGGTCTGCAAAACCTCTATCGGCGGTTCGATTCCGCCCCGCGCCTCCAGGTTTCTTGCCCTTGCTTTGCCGCCGCTCGCCGATCCCTCGCCCTGTCGCGGGAATCCGTCCGCGACGATCTGATGGCATGGCCGGTTTTGGTTCTCTATGACGCAGCCAAGCACCTCCGCGTTTGCCTCCACCGACCCTGAAACGCCGGAGAGGGCTCCCGCGTCGTACTTCACCAACCGCTTCCATCAGCAGCTCTGGAGCGACCTTCCCACCGCCGCCTTCGGCCTGTCTGCGCTATACGTACTCTTTGCTATCGCCCATCCGTTCACAGTAGGCGGTGCTGCGGGACGAAGGTTGACTGGGTTGGCGGCGGCCAGCGCAGTCGTCCTGTTCTTGTTTGGCTTGTGGCTACGGCGCTCAAAGCAAGTCCGCCTGGCCAACCTCACGGCTGGCATCTTCGCCGTGATTGCCCTCGCTAACGCAACCTATCACTTGTTGCAGACGCAGGATCCTGCGCAGTTCACCAATTTCATTCTGCTCGTGGTCGCCATCGGCGCGTTCTTCCTGTCGTCGGGCTGGTGCCTGGCTGCGGTCTCTCTTGTCGGTTTCGTATGGGGAGCCGCGATTTATGCGCTTCCTAACCCTAACGCCGTTCACAACGCGTTCGCATTTGTCTCTGCCTCTCTGGTCGCTACCCTGGCGTTTCGCTTCCGTACGCGCGCTCTTCGCTCCTTCTTTGAACGCGAATGGAGCGAGCTCCGACATCTGGAAACGCTGGAGGCCACCGAAGCCGAGCTCATCCGGGCTAATGCTGAATTAGAAGATCGGGTAACTAGCCGCACCGCGGAGCTTCAGCTCCAAGTGGAACAGACACGCAAGATGGAGCAAGCCATTTACGATGCGGAAAAGCTGGCGACCACCGGCCGCATGGCCGCAATTCTCGCCCACGAGATCAACAATCCGCTGGATACTGTAGTCAATAGCCTGTACCTTCTGGAAAACGCAGAGCTGCGGCCCGAGGAGCGCAAGTACTTGGAATTGGCTTCGGCAGAACTGCAACGCGTGGTTCGCATCACGAGACATACCCTGGGCTTTTACCGCAAGGGCGAAGCGCCCAAGCTCTTCGATTGCGCGCTTGTTGCGATGGAGGTGATTTCGACGCTGGCTCCAATGGCGAACGGTCTCGGCGTTCAGTTGGAAATCAGGACCCAAGGCACGCCGATGCTGGAAGGGTTTGCTGCCGAGATTCGCCAGTTGCTGACCAACCTTATCATGAACGCCATCGATGCCGAGAGCTCGCGCGTTCGCGTCCGCGTGGGCCCTTCCACCGACGGACGAGGCAGGGGCGTACATGGTGTGCGGATCTCAGTTCTCGACAACGGTAAGGGCATCACCAAGGAGCACGCAGGCGACCTCTTTGAGCCGTTTTTCACGACGAAGGGAGAGAAGGGTACCGGCCTCGGATTGTGGGTCTGCAAGGGCATTGCACAAAACACAATGGGACCATCACATTCCGCAGCATTGTGCGCCCGCGGGGGAGCGTGTTCTCGCTTTTCGTTCCGTCCGGGCAAAGCTACGATCCTCCGCTTTCCGGTGCTGATGTATCGCAAACCACCGCGGCTGAGGCGGTTCAACCCATCAGAGTGCCGTAACGCGCGCTTCCCCTTGACAACTTAGGAGAGACCGCGATATTCTCCTAACCGCTTTAGGGGAACACATGACTGACCAGGCCCAACTCCTTCCCGGCACGCTCGACCTCCTGATTTTGCGCGCGGTCTCTCTGGGACCGCTGCATGGCTACGGAATCCTTCTACGCATCGGCCAAATCTCGGGCAACGCACTGCTGATCGAGCAGGGAGCGCTCTATCCCGGTTTGTTCAGGTTGGTGCGTCAGGGACTGCTCAAAGCAAGCTGGGGGACATCGGAGAATAATCGCAAGGCCAAGTATTACGAACTTACCGCGGCGGGGCGCAAGCGTCTGCAACAGGAAACTGACAACTGGAACCGCCTCGCCAATGCCATCCGAACGGCCCTCTCGGCTGAACCGGAGGAAGCATGAATTTTCTGGCCTATCTCCGTTCCGTCTCTTCCAAGTTCCTTCATCACTCTCGAACTGCAGGCGAGATGGAAGACGAGCTTTGCTCGCATGTCCAGCTTCGCGCCGATGACCTGGAAAGTACTGGCATGAGCCGCGCGGAGGCCGAGCGTCGAGCGCGCATTGAGTTCGGTGGATTCGAGCGCTACAGAGAAGAATCACACCATGCGCTTGGAGGCAGCTTCATCGAGACTCTGCTAAATGATGTGCGCATCAGCTACCGCAAGCTGCGCAAGTCTCCGGGATTTACCCTCGTTGCCTCTTTAACTCTGGCTCTGGCCATTGGCGCGAATGCTGTTGTCTTTGCGGTGCTGAATGGCTTGATTCTCCGGCCGATAAATGTGCCCCGGCCTGCAAGCCTCTACGGACTCGAGCGCGGAAGCTACAAGGCGGTCAACCATTCCTATCCTGACTACCTCGATTTTCGCAATCGCAATCGCACCTTCGAGGACTTGGCGGCCTACAACCTCACTTCCGTTGGGCTCGATACGGGCAGCGGTGATCCGGTTGGGTCCTGGATCATGGAGACGACGCCAAACTACTTCGACGCCTTGGGCATTCAGCCCTACCTCGGGCGTTTGTTTCACGCCTCCGATGATCATGGTCCGAACAGCGTTCCTTACATCGTGCTCACGCATGCCTTCTGGCATAGCCATTTTCATGACGACCCGGGCGTCGTGGGTCGCGTTGTTCAACTCAACAAACATCCCTTCACGATCCTCGGCGTTGCGCCGCCTGATTTCCGGGGAACTATTCTGTTTGTCTTTCCCGATTTCTGGGTGCCGCTGACCAACCAGGAGCAGGTAGAAGGTGTGTACGACCTCAATGAGCGCGGCAAGCGCAACCTGCTTATGGTGTTCGGACACCTCAAGCCGGGCGTTACTCCAGCCCAAGCCGTCGCAGACCTGAACTCGGTCGGCGCATATCTGGAAGCAAACTATCCCAAGGACGACAGCCAGATGTATTTCACGCTGACGCGTCCCGGCCTCGCGGGCGACTGGTTCGGCGGTCCACTGCGCCAATTCCTGAGCGGACTGATGTTGCTGGCCGGACTGATTCTCTTGGCTGCATGCGCCAACCTCGGCAATCTGTTTGCTGCGCGCGCAGCCGACCGCTCGCGCGAAATCTCATTGCGGCTCGCCCTTGGCTCCAGCCGCCTTCGCGTGGTCAGGACGCTCTTCACCGAGGCGCTGATGATCTCTGCTCTCGGAGCCGTCGTTGGACTGTGGGGCAGCATCGTGATTCTGCGCGGACTCAGCACCTGGCAGCCGCTTCCCACCGCTCCTCTTACCATACCTATTAGCCCCGACGCGAAGGTCTATTTCTTCGCATTGCTGTTAGCGTTGGCCAGCGGGTTGGTCTTTGGCGCAGTTCCCGCCATGCAGACATTCCGCACCAACCCGTATGAGCTCGTCAAATCCAGCTCGGGCTACAGAACCGGTCGGCGAATGACGGTTCGAGAAGTCCTGCTGGTGGTGCAGATCGCGATTTGCGCTGTTCTGGTGACGTCTTCGTTCGTTGCTGTGCGAGGCCTGGTGCGCTCACTGCACGCCAACTTGGGCTTCGAGCCGCGCAACGCCATGCTCGTCGAGACTGCCCTGAGCATGGCTGGCTACAGCGGCGACGCCGTTCCTGCGATGCAGAAACGCATGATCGACACCTTACAGGCGATTCCTGGAGTCCAGTCGGTGGGTTTGGTCGATCGCCTGCCACTGTATTACGGGGCGAACTACACGAACATCTTCAGCGACAAAACTTCTGATGTGCGGCCATCGAATGTAGCTGCGCGCCCAACCATGTATTTGATCTCGCCAGAATACTTCCAGGCTGCGGACACGTCATTGCTGTCCGGTCGTGCTTTCACCTGGCATGACGACACCAGCGCGCCGCGAGTCGCCGTGATCAATCGCCAGCTTGCTCGCAAGATTTTCGGCTCGGTTTCCGCCGCCCTGGGCGGGTATTTCAAACTGGAGAACGTAACCCGCGTACAGGTCGTCGGCATAGTCGAAGATGGAAAATACGAGACCTTGGCTGAAGAGCCCAGGGCCGCAATGTTTCTGCCGATTCTGCAGTCGCCTTCGACCCAGACTGCCCTTGTCATCCGCTCCGAGCGCGATCAGCAGGAAATCGCCGCCGCCATCAAACGCACAGTGACAGGCCTGGATTCGGGGCTGCCCATCACCCTACGCTCCTGGAACCAGGAGCTGGAGTCCGCCCTGTTTGCGTCACGCATGGCGACGCTCTCGCTCGGCGTACTCGGCACCTTGGGTGCGATGCTGGCTGTGACAGGCATTTTCGGAATGGCCGCCTACTCCGTGAGCAAGCGGCTGCGTGAGTTCGGAATCCGTGTCGCTCTCGGCGCAAAGCGCGCCGAGCTCCTGCACACCGCCATGGGTCGAGCCCTCAAACTGCTGGCGTTTGGCTCAGCCGCCGGCCTATTCCTGGGAATCCTGGCTACCAAGGTTCTAGCCTACATCGTCTATCAGGCAACGCCCAACGATCCCATGGTCCTCGGCGGAGCCGTGTTGGCGATGTCACTGCTGGGCCTGCTGGCCACGTGGATCCCGGCTCGCCGCGCCCTGAACGTCGACCCTAACCTGCTCTTGCGCGAAGAATAAAACGGCGCCGGGCACTTGTAACTCTCATACACCTAAAGCTTGCTCACCGTGTCGTCGTTGTTATTCGCGACCCAAATGGTTGCGCCGTCAAAAGCCACACCCGATGGATTCGATCCCACTTCGAAGGTACCGAGCTTTGCGTCCGGAAACCCAGGTGACACCGTTCGTTGCACTGTTCGCGGCACCCGAATGCCAGACCCATCCAAGGCCGCACCGACAGCTGCACCGCTTGTCCGGGCACAAGGCACACCGGTAATTAACTGGACGGGATTCGGGTGCAGCAAAATCAATGCACTGAGAAACCCTCCGTTCTTCTGAGCAGAGCTTTTCCTATCCTGAAGTTTGGTGCTGTCGCAGGAGTCCCCCAGGCACCAAGGTGGCGTGAGTTTGCTTGCGTTTCAAATCAGGAGCACGCCATAGACTTCAACGCGCTAGTGCTTTTCTATTATTGTTCCCGAGTTTCGCAACCCGATATCTTCGCTCCACCTACCTTTCATTGCTCTGGTTGGGGGAGCGAAGCATGTCATCGGTTGCAAGCAGCCAGGTTCTGGCCCCGGCGGGTGCACCATGTTCGTCGGCTTCAGCGCCGATCAACAACGCCTTCACGACATGCTGGAGAGCATGGCGGGATTGAAGAACGGGGTCCGCGATGCGCTTACGAAATATACCCGGGCAATCAGCGGCGCCTACTATTTCGTGCCCTCGGCTGAGAGTCTCAGGCAGCCCGAAGACGGCACGGTGCTTGAGTCGAAGAAGAGCTAATAGCCTCCAATTTCACTACTCATGAAGCAACTCGCGATTTGTATACAATCACTGTTGTCTGTGCTATTGGCATCTGCAGCGAGTCCGCACTGCGCTGCGCAACCCACCCAAACGTCGATCACAATTTCGCCTTCCGATCCACGCCTCCAGATCATCGGCCGCGTCGACGCGCGCGATCCGTCAAGAATACGCATGGCGTATCCTGGCGTGACGCTGCGCTTGCGTTTCACAGGCACGCTCGCAGAAGTGAATCTCACCAGCGACGCCGACGACACCTACGTTCTAACCATCGTGGAAGGCGCCAAGCCGCAGGTCCACCGCCTGGAAAAAGGTGAGAACTGCATCGCCGTTTCGACCGAAGGCTTAGGACCAGGCCCGCACGCGATTGAAGTCGTGAAGCGCACCGAGACGTGGCAGGGAACACTGACCTTTACGGGCATTCGTCTGGGAACTGGCTCAGAACTGGTTGCACCACCACCACTGCCCACGCGCAAGCTGCTGTTCATCGGCGATTCGGTAACTTGTGGCGCGGGCGTGGACAATTATCCCGCCTGCCCCGCCGAGAACAACCGCCATTCCAACGCCTACGACGCCTATGGCATGGCGTTGGGCCGGCGGCTCGACGCGCAATCCGAGCTCGTCTGTTACGGTGGGCGCGGCGTCGTTCGTGATTACCGCGGGCATCGTGATGTCCTGAACGCTCCGCAGTTCTTCAACTACTCGGTTGCGACGGACGATGTCACACAGCGCGCCAAATGGGGGGACAACGGATGGACTCCCGAAGCCGTCGTCATCTCTTTGGGTACCAACGATTGGAACCTGCAGAAAAGCGATCCAATACCGGAAGAAGAGTTCGTCAACAAGTATGTCGGCCTGGTGCGCGATGTGCGCCGGTATTATCCCCAGGCATGGATCGTCCTGACCCAAGGCTCAATTGTCAGCGATCCGGTTCTAAGTCAATGGGTCCAAGAAACGGTGAAGCGCATGAGCGATCCACGCGTGGTCTGGTTCGCCTCGCGACAGTTCTCCGGCAGCTCTTGCGACGCTCATCCCGACAAGCTGCAGCACCAGCAAATCGCCGACGACTTTGAAGCGGAATTGCGCAGGCTGCTGGGGTGGTAACCTCACAGCGGAGTCAATGACCGATGATGAAGGCTGAGACTCATCCTGAGGCTTGTGACTGAGGTCACAGCCAGGTGTTTGTCCTCTCCGTCATACTGAATGCTTGGTCATGTACTCCTTCTCCATCCTGAACAGCCGCAAGCGCGCCATCATCGCGCTCATCCATACTGTCGTCTTCCTCTGCGTGGCGGTCCTGCAAACTGCTTTGTCGAACGCGAAAGCGTTCTCGTTGCACAGCGACAAGGTTGTGGGTGGAATTGTCCTGCTTATCATCTACACCATCGTGGCGAGCGTCCTGCTGATTCTGCTGCGATACGCCACCCATTCTAGCGAACGACTTTACTTCGCCCTGTGCGCCACCAGCGCCGTCTTCGGCTTGGTGCGCATCATGCTAGGCGATCCTGCACTCCATGCCAGCATTCTACGCGTCTGCCTACTTTCAGCCGCCGTCATCGTGGGATTCGCGATCCTACGTGTGCATTCGGCGCCGAAGCTGGCCGTCGAAGGAGCCGACAGCAATTGAAGGACGCCTAGTGCAGTCTCACGTACTCGTAATCCACGGGAAGGTTGTTGACGCCGCGATCGGGCGGAGCAATCCAGGCGCCCATTTTTCCCTGCTCATGCACGCCTTGCATAAGGCTTAGAACGAAGGCCTGGTCGCTTTCGCTCGGGAACCATTGATTCTTTTGGGCGGCGAACTGCTCCGCCGTGATCGGCACGCCGTCGGGGGTGGTCGAGACACCCGCCCAGTTTCCAATGTTGCGGCAGAATCGCGTGCTGGGCAGCGTCAGGCGGAAGGAATGTCCCGCCTTCTCGATCAGACGGTTCCAGCGCTTCACGCCGATCTCGCAGTCACGCACATACGAACTGCGCGTCACCTCGTTCATCGCGTTGCGCATGGGAATCTGCTCGGTTTTCGTGCCGCCTTTGCCGTCGGGCATGTGCAGCTCATAGACCTGGTCAGTCGCGAGATGATCCTCGTATTGCGCCTCATCCGGCCGCCCCTTCAATCCGTTCGCAAAATATGAGGCTGCATTCGAGGAGGTCTCCGAGCCGAACAAATCGAGCGACGAAGTGAACCAGAAGTTCAGATACTTCTGTATCGTCGGCAAATCGATGGCGCCGGCATTGCGGATCGCCTGCGGATCGTCGGTATTCAACTCCTGCATCACCTCTAAAGCTCGCTTCACCACGCGATTGATGCCGGTATCGCCGACGAACATGTGGTGCGCTTCTTCCGTCAGCATGAACTGGCAGGTGCGCGCCAGCGGATCGAAGCTCGACTCGGCCAGCGACTTCAACTGGAACTTGCCGTCACGGTCGGTGAAGTACGTGAACATAAAAAAGCTAAGCCAATCGCGGATCGGCTCGTTGAAGGTGCCGAGAATGCGCGGCTTATTGGCGTCGCCAGAGTGCCGCTCCAGCAGTTCTTCCGCCTCCTCACGGCCGTCGCGGCCGAAATAACCGTGCAGCAGGTAGACCATTGCCCATAGGTGTCGGCCTTCCTCCACATTCACCTGGAAAAGGTTACGTAAATCATACAAAGAAGGCGCGGTGTGTCCCAGCATGCGCTGCTGCTCGACCGAAGCCGGCTCAGTGTCGCCTTGTGTCACGATCAGCCTCCGCAGCGTCGCGCGATACTCGCCCGGAACCTGTTGCCACAGTTCCTGTCCATAGTTGTCGCCGAATCCGATGCGGCGGTTGGGATCACGCTCATTGAGGAAGATGCCCCAGCGATACTCCGGCATAAGCACATACCCGTAGGTCGCCCATCCCTTAGCATCGACGGAAGTGGCTGTGCGCAGATACACGTCAGCGATTTGAAAATCCTTCGGGCCCAGCTCTCCCCACCATTTCAGAAACTCAGGCTGCCAGTGTTCCAGTGCTCGCTGCAGTGTGCGATTCGATCCCAGATCAACGTTATTCGGAATGCGGTCGGTGTAATTGATGCTCATAAACTCTCTTTTCTAGTGGGTGCCCTACCTTATTCCTCTTTTGGAAAGGGTGAGGGAAATGTCGCGGGGTGCCCCAGGCTCGCGCCCTTTTTGGCGCTAACCTGGGTTCACTACACTCGTTCCCAATTAAACTTCGCCTTCGAGCCCGAACCGAACAGCTTCAGGGCTCCCTGGTCTCCGGTTGCGTTGGGACGATTGAATACCCAGTTCTGCCATGCCGACAGTCGCCCGAAGATCTTCGTCTGCAGAGTCTCATTGGAAGGGAAGCGCAGACTCGCCTCCATGCCCGTCAGCGCATCGGGCGATAATGCCGTGCGTTCTTCGATCGCGATGCGCACTTCGTCTTCCCAATCCAACTCGTCGGGCGTCACCGTTACCAGCTCCAATTTCAGCGCTTCGGCGGCACCCAGGCAGATGCCCTTCACTGTCTCGAGCCGCAGCAGTTCGTCAGTGTCGCCGCGAAAGCGGCAGTTAATGCGCGGCTCGCCATTGACGCCGGGCAGCAGACCGTTCATGTCGTCCAAGGCGATCTTCGGCGCATTCTCTTTGCCTTCGGTGACCGCCAACATATAACTGCGGTCGGCCGCCAATGCGAGCTCGAACAGCGTTCCTGCAAAGCACGATCCCGGCTCGATGATGGCGAACATGCTGCGCGACGACACATCCAGCCGCGCGAGTGTGCGCCGCAGTAGCCCGATGGTTTCGCATACCAGCCAGTCTTCCAGGTTGCACAGCATCAAGGCGTCATTGGCCAGCACCGCCTCCGGATCGCCGGTCGTCTTCAGCAGCAATAACCCGAGCTCCGGCTCATTGCAGCGCAACATGAGGATGGCATCGTCGAGTTCGCGTGCCGTCGCCAGCGGCCACCACTGGTCACCCGCCGTGTGGATCTCCGAGAGCCTGCCGGGCTGCGGAGCTTCGGGCCCGCGCACTGTTAGCGTTGCCGTGCGCGCCTTGCGGTCGAAGGTCACATCGACCTGACGATAGTGGTATCCGTGGTCATCAATTGTTCGCTGCACCGGACCTAGAGTGATGCCCTTCGAATCTGCGTGCCGCGAGGAATTGCCAACCAGTTTCTCCGCGCGCTTGCGTACCAGCTCGGAGAACTTTGCCGGGGGAGCGATGTCGTCCACCAGCCCCCACTGCTTGGCCCGCTCGCCTTTCACCCCATCGGGATTCGTGCAGAACAGGTCGGCAAGGTCGCGGCGCACTTTGCGCTTGTCCACGAGCCGCGTCAGTCCGCCGGTGCCCGGCAGCACTCCCAGCAGAGGAACCTCCGGCAGGCTCACTGCGCTCGAACGGTCATCCACCAGCAAAATTTCATCGCAGGCCAGCGCCAGCTCGTAGCCTCCGCCGGCACAGGTACCATTGATCGCCGCCAGGAACTTCAGGCCGTCGTGCCGGCTGGAGTCCTCCATGCCATTGCGCGTCTCGTTGGTGAACTTACAGAAGTTCACCTTCCACGCGTGCGAAGACGAGCCCAGCATGTAGATGTTTGCGCCGGCGCAGAACATGCGTTCGCGCGCACTGGTCAGCACCACACACGCCACCTCGGGATGCTCGAAGCGAATCCGCTGCAAGATGTCGTTGAGCTCAATATCGACGCCAAGGTCGTACGAATTGAGCTTCAGCTTGTAGCCGGGGCGCAATCCGCCCTCTTCATCCACGTTCATCGAGAGGGTGGCGATGCGACCATCGATTTCCATTCGCCAGTGGCGGTACTCACCCCTGGGCACGTCAAATGTGACGCACTCCAATTCCTTTACATTGAGCATGCGGTGAAACTCTCCTCAGGCAAAGCGGCCCCTTGAACGGTTGAATAAAGTCTGTTCGCCAGGCTCGACTTCGCAGGTAACGGAAAGGCTCGTTTGTGCGACAACAATGAGTCAGGGCATGATCTCAGTCGTGCCTCGGCACATTGAATTACATCGGGGTTTAGCCCCTGAGGTATTCTTCTAAATCAATCGACCTTTCCATAGCCTGTTCAGGTGTGCCGTCAAGACCTGTTCAGCAATCCTCTGGCAGAATGTGATGACGTAGTCCCCACAAAACCGTTAGATGCATTATAGTGCATAGAACGGGCGACCGGCGAGTTGAGATTGGTGTTAAATAATCAAACCCAGCGGCGCTACCCTGAAGTCCCCGCTTGATTACGACGCACGATACTGAAGTATATGCTTCACCACATCCTCTAGATTCGCTGTGCTGGTATGCACGGCCAAATCTGCCTTGCGGTACAGCGGTTCGCGGGCATCCAGAATGCGTTTCAGGTCCTCCATGGCTTCGCGGTTGTCTGCCATCGGTCGCATATCTCCTTGTGCAATAACCCGTTGCATGTGCTCTTCAGGCGATGCTTTGAGCCAGACGGTGTAGCAGGCGGTTAGAAGCCGCTCAAACGTGGCTGGCTCTGACACCAAACTGCCGCCGGTCGCCAGCACGAATCGCGGATTCTGCTCAATCAACTCGTCGAGGCAGCGACGTTCCAGCCGGCGGAAGCCGCTTTGCCCGTATAAGTCGAAGATAACGCTGAGGGACACGCTGGCTTCGCGCTCAATGAGGCGGTCGAGTTCGAAGAACGGCACGTGCAGTTCTTCCGCCAAGCGAGCGCCAATCGTCGATTTGCCAGCTCCCCGTAAACCAATGAGCGCAAGGCGGTTACTTCGTTCATACTCATCAAATCCTCCGAAGTTCTGCGCCAGTAGCTGACGCGCCTGTGCCAGTTCTTCGAGCGGCAGCCGGCGCAGAAACTCCGTAGTGTGTACCAGATCGACCGGCGGCTCGGATCCTTCAAGCACAAGCGCCTCCAACCGGAGGTCGAGCGCCCGCGCGATGTCTCGCAGAAGCAGGATTGAGATATTGCCCTGTCCGCTTTCCAGCTGCGCCAGATAGCGCTCGGACACTCCCGAGTCCCGTGCCAGAATTCGCCGCGTCATTCCGCGGCTGGCTCGGGCCGCGCGTACCCGGTCTCCCAGCCGTTTAAGAAAGCCGGCGTCAGCAGAAGCGTCGTAACTTACGGTTCGGGAAGCGACTGCGGAGTCTTCGGGAGTTTGCGGATCTGACATCTTGCACAATGCCGCCGGAAATGCGTTTGCACGCATTATACTGCCGTGGCCCGTATAATACGGCGGATGCTGATGATGACAGTGATTTGTGTGGTTCGGGAGCTTCGGTGCCACTGAACCTCAAGATACTTGTGGGCACCATGACCGGCACGGCCGAGATGGTGGCGCAGGAGGTGCAATCGGTGCTCGAGGGCATCGGCCATAGCGTCATGATCCGGATGATGGATGACCTGGACGCCTCGGTTTTTGCCGGGGGCGGAACGTTTGTTATTTGCACCTCGACCTATGGACAGGGTGATGTGCCCGACAACGCGCAGGAGTTTTTCGCCAGCTTGGAGCGCGAGCAGCCCGATTTGTCGGAGGTGAACTACGGATTGATCGCGCTCGGCGACCTGACGTATCGCGATACCTTCTGCGAGGGCGGGCTACGCTTCGACAATCTGCTGGCTGGACTGCACGCGCGTCGCGTAGGCGAAATCCTGAAACACGATGCCAGTTCCGGTACCCTGCCGGAAGAGGTCGCAGCGCAGTGGATAGTGTCGTGGGCCGAGCTGGCAGAGGGAGCCGGAAAGAGCCTGGGCACAGAGTCCACGAATGACGTGACGCGATGATTCCAACTGTCGAATCCAAAGTCGCTGATGTGGTTGTGGATGGCAAGCGCCTCGAAACCCTGTGGTTGGAGTCGCGTGATGCGTCTGCGGCCACAATCGTTATGCTGCACGAGGGACTCGGGTCCATCGCACTGTGGAAGGACTTTCCTCACGCTCTCGCCGTACGAACCGGTTGCCGTGTACTGGTGTACTCGCGCCATGGGCATGGGGATTCCGAGAAGCAGACCGAGAAGCGCCCAATTACCTTCATGCACCACCAGGCCGAGGTCGTTTTGCCCGAACTGCTGTACAAACTGAGCATCGCGCGGCCAATTCTGTTAGGGCATAGCGATGGCGGCTCCATCGCGCTGATCTTTGCTGGAACTTATCCCGAGCGCACGCGAGCGATGATTCTTGAGGCTCCGCACATCTTCGTGGAAGAGTTTGGGCTGCGGAGTATTCGAGCTGCCAAAGTGGTTTTCGAGACTACCGATTTCCGCACAAAGCTTGGCCGCTACCACACACATGTGGATGAGACGTTCTGGGCATGGAACGACATCTGGCTCGATCCAGAGTTTCCCGAGTGGAATATCGAGCCGTACCTCGACGCGATTCGCTGCCCGGTGCTGTGCATTCAAGGTGAAGACGATGAATATGGTACGCCTGCGCAAGTGGATATGATCGTCGCCAGGGTGCCTGGTGCCGAATTGGTGATGCTACCCGAGTGCGGACACTCGCCGCATCGCGACCGGCGCGAGGCGACGCTAGATGCGATGGCGCGATTTGTTGCGAAGATCAAAACGCAGCCGCCGCTTTCCGTAGACCGAGCGGATTTGAAGTTGAGTTAAAGAGCTGACAACTGATACCTGACAGTTAGCGAAGAGCGAAAGGCGAAAAGCGACAATGGTCGAATGGGTGCACACCTTCAAGGGCGCAGTGCTGGCTTCGGAATACGACTTCACCAGCCACATGAACTCGCAGATGTACGTCTCGCGCTTTGACCAGGCGACTTGGTTCCTGCTGCGCGCCATTGGGATTACGCCGGCATCAGTCAAGCAGCAGAACCTGCGTGTGGCCATCGTGCGGCAGAACTATCAGTTCCTGAAGGAGCTCCGGGGTGGGGAGCTGGTCGAAATCAAGAGTGGATTTCTGGCGGTCGGGGAAAAGTACTTCCGCTTCCTGCACCAGATGTTCGACGCCGAGAATGGCGAGATGATCGCTACCTGCGACAGCGTCGCTGTGCGCGCCTCGTTGGGAACAGGAGAGAGTGTTCCGCTTACGCCGCAACTTCAGGACAAAGCAAAGCAGTATCTCGTTACGCCGAACGTACCTTTGGAAGAGAAGTTTGCCTGAATTACTAATTTCGTTGACCACTTCAACATCGATTTCGCATAATCGGAGCACGGGTGTTGGAGTTCACCCTTAACCGCCCTTAACGGGGAAGATGACTCCTACCAGGGTTCGCTTGGAGGAGTCTTACCTTCCGTAACTCCATTCTGCGTTCCCACACAATTACAGATATCTGGATGCCCCACCCGGTCCGCCGATTTTGCGGACGGGGTAGGAAGACTAACAGACAGGTAACCGTGCATAAATACTTTCTAGTCGGCGCGGGCGGCTTCATCGGCGCGATCGCGCGCTACTGGGTGAACAGTATGGTCACGCAGCGCATGGGGCTGCGGTTTCCCTACGGAACGTTTCTGATCAATCTCAGCGGTTGCTTTCTGATCGGCTTCTTCATGTATCTGCTGGCCGAGCGCGGAGTGCTTGATGCCCACTGGCTGTACGTAATCGTCATCGGCTTCATCGGTGCATACACGACATTTTCGACCTTTGAGTACGAGACCATGCGTGAATTGTTGGACGGCGAGGTAAGCATT
>Ga0182040_10000084_pt1 | contig 39116 bp, 40 predicted proteins | sample flu12Cox44000176_FD_125973 | JGI IMG/M metagenome (GOLD analysis project Ga0182040, IMG submission 125973) | Lab enrichment of tropical soil microbial communities from Luquillo Experimental Forest, Puerto Rico - flux8day.12C.oxic.44.000.176 | ecosystem: Environmental > Terrestrial > Soil >... | reverse complement strand
TCAATTCCCCCAATCGCTGGGTACGCATTTGGAAACGCGAGGCGATGGATGATGCACATCGAGCCGCCTAACCAACCGATGAAGCCAACGGCCCCAGAACAAATGAACGTGCGTCTATGGCGTACATGCATCCGTTTGACATCGGAGGCGCGATTTAGATGCGAATGCGAAAATCTAGAAAGAACAAGACCAAAGCGAAGCTCAACCTTTCGGTGCGTGAAGAGCAACGAAACGAACTGGAACAAATGGCAGCGTTAGAGAAGCGTTCCGTCTCCAATCTTATCGAGGTTATGGCCGATGAACGTTGGGAGCGATTGGTCGAGCGGCAGGGCGTTGCTTACGCTAAAACCGTGGCGGAGGCGATGAACCTTAAAGTTGACGTGGACAATCCAGCAGACCGCGCAAAACTGCGCCGAGCAGTTCTAGATCTGGTCGCCGAGAGAAAAGGGCAAAAGCAAAACCGGCACGGTCGCTGAAACAATAGAGGTGCTCACTAAATAACCAATAACGTCGGTCTTATTCGCACCCAAAAGAGCGGCCAAGGTGACCATAGCAGAGAAGTAAAGACCCGCCGTTCGGCCAAAGGATGCGGAAACGACGCATTTTTTCTAGCAGCACTGGGAAAGATCTCCAAAACGCCGGAATATGAATTGATGCACCAGATCATGGTGCTGTACGGAGTTCACTCAATGAATAGGCCTGAGTTACTTCTGCGAGCGTTGGTGGACTGCCGTCGATCTCCCGAGCGTCATCGCGGCTCTCCGAAAATTGGAGGCGTTATTCTTGGTTCGAATCCAAGCGGGGCAGCCAACCTCTGGAATGACGATTTGCCTATAAAAATCGGCGACTTTGCGATTGCGCAAATAAACGGCACCATAGCGACACGGTCTATCTCTGTCTCGTTAGACTTGATGCGCAACGTCGCTGTCACGTAGGCGCCAGGGCGTGTTGACAACAATGACTCTTTCGCCCGCCTCAAGAAACAGTCGCAGTTTCAGAAGCGCTGCCCGTTGGTTGTGGAGGAAGTATTCATACCAATGTGTCTGCACAAGTTCGGGAATTACAACCGCGATTAGTCGATCTGGCTTCTCGTTTTTCACTTCTTGCACGTAATCCAATAGCGGTTGCAGGTACCGCCGGTAGGGCGAGGTAATGATTTTTAACCCGGGTGGTTCAATCCCCTTTTGTTCAGCCGGCCTAACGACATGGTTTTTCCAGGCTGTGGGCAAACCACCGGGGGATTTCGCAGTGCAGATGTAGACTGCGGTGATGTCGTTCGAAAACTGCTCCGCGATTTGCAATGCTCGCTCGCTAACTCGATTCCAACTTTGGATTGGCACAATCACTGTCAGCGCCTTTGTAGTGGACGGTTCGAGGTCTGTCGGAGCTTTGATCTCGCGTGTGACCCGCAGGTAATGGCGATGAATCGCCAGGAAAAGCACAATCAATCCGGGGATGATTATCAGTGTGATCCAGGCGCCTTCATAGAACTTGGCGACGACAATGATCAGAAGCGCGAACGTTGTGCCGGTCGCGCCTAACGCGTTGATTAATATGGATACATGCCAGCCAGGGCCACCTTTTCGCCACCAATGCGCGACCATACCCGCTTGCGACAATACAAACGCGCCAAAGGCACCAACGGCGAAGAGTGGAATCAGTTTATCCGTAATTCCTCCGAAGACAGCGAGAATAACACCGGAGATAATTGCGAGGGCTATGATTCCGGTTGAGTAAACTAGGCGTCGACCTCGATGGGCAAATGCATCGGGCAAATAATCGTCTTCCGCTAGCAGTCGGCATACACGCGGGAAATCGGCGAAGCTCGTATTCGCCGACAAGACCAGTACGGACAACACGCTCGCAATCGTAGTGTAGTAGAAGAGTCCACGCCCCATCACAGCGGACACCATCTGAGAAATCACGCTCTGATACCCGGGTTGTTCCTGGTCCATCGCTCCGATGTGGTAAGCACGTGACAGGTAGGCGATGCCGCCGAGCAGCACCGCCAGCGTCACCACAATGATCGTTAGCGTCCGTCCTGCCCGTTTGACCTTCGGTTCTGCGAACAGCGGGACGCCGTTACTCACGGCTTCAACGCCGGTCATCGCCGTGCATCCACTTGCGAAGGATCGCATCAACAACCAAAACGTGACTGCTTTCGTCGGGTTCGTGGCGCTCGGTGGAGAAACAATCGCAGCTGGGTGTCCTCCGCTCATCGCAAATCGCCAGATACCGACAGCGATCGCCATGAGCAGCGTCATTACAAACGCGTATGTCGGTAAACCGAAAGCGGTTCCGGCGTCGCGCACACCGCGCAGGTTCAAGATTGTGAGCAGCGCGAGCGTGACCAAACACGCCGACAGTGTATGTGGCTGCAACCATGGAACGGCCGATTCCAGCGCCCCGATGCCGGCGGAGATCCCGACCGCGACGTTTAGAATGTAATCGAGCAGCAATGATGCAGCCGCACAGATGCCCGCGCGGCGTCCCAAATTTTCACCCGCAACAATGTAAGCGCCACCTCCGTTTGGATAGGCGGCGATCGTCTGCCGATACGAAAAATAAAGCATCGCCAAGAGCGCAAGAATCACGCCGATAACTGCGGGCATGAATTCGAGACCGAGAATTCCTGCTGGAATCAGGACCGCAAGTGCAGCTTCCGGGCCGTACGATGCCGATGACAGTGCATCGAGTCCCAACACGGGTACGCCGGTCAATTCTTCGATTTCCTGCGTTCGGGATTCAGATGTTGCGAGTGGTCGACCGAAAATTGCCGAGTTAATCGATGAAACAATTGACATCCACAGTTAACCTAGAGCGCGTTCGGCGATTAGCCAGACCGCTGCGCCACTACCATTACCGGGCGATGGATTGTTCGTTCATGGTTGCAAGACGGAAGGTCCTTGCCCACTGAGAAGCAAGCCAGTTCGCCTAACCAAACGATGAAGCCCACGTTCCCAGTGCAAAATAACTTCGGCGCGTTTGCCACCGTACCCTACCGTGGCTTATCTCTTTCTCGTTAGGTCAAAGAGAACGCTGGATGAGACGGCCCCACTGCTCCTGATCACGACGTTAGTCACGACGGGCGCGATAGCTCAAGACCGGCTCAGGCGGGACGTTGGCTGTTTGCGGATAAAGACGGGCCCGAGAAACAGCCGTACAATCTAACCAGCCGATGACGCGACGGCCGCAGGCCAAATGACGGCGAACGCATTTGCCGCCGAGCCGCAGCTGCCGAGTAAGGGGAAATCCAGTCGCTTGCTCCCCCGCAGGGCTGGGTCTTAGATCGCCAATTTGCCAACCGAATTGATCGAAAAAACGTGAACTCTTGCTCTGCAGCTGCGTAGTGCAACAGTAAAGTCCGCTTCCGCAATACACTGCGAAAATGGAAAGCGAGAAGGCGGCCGCATGAGTACCAAGAAAGGCGTGATTGCTGTTCTCACCGGCGGCGGGGATGTGCCGGGACTCAATCCCGCGATCCGCGCGGTCACTATTCGCGCCCTACGCGAAGGCTATCAGGTCATCGGGATCCGCCGCGGCTGGCTTGGGGCGATCAGTATCCTGCGCGATAAGCACGCCAACAACGGGGAGAACTTTCAAATCTTGACGGAGGAGATCGTTACTCGTGCAGGACGCACCGGCGGCACGTTTCTACATACGTCTCGGACGAACCCGTCAGCAGTAAAAAAAGAAGATGTACCTGAGCCGCTGCGCGCAACCTACAATCAGGACAAGAACGATCTCACCGCCGAAGTTATCAAGAACCTGGATTGGCTGGGTATTGACTATCTGATTCCGATTGGCGGTGACGACACGCTTTCTTTTGCCAGCCGCTTGCACAAGGAAGGCGTCAAGATCGTCGCAATACCCAAGACGATGGATAATGACGTGGCCGGCACGGATTACTGCATCGGCTTCAGCACGTGCGTCAGCCGCACGATCGAATTGTCAAATCGCCTCCGCACCTCGGCCGGATCTCACGAACGAATTCTGGTCATGGAAGTGTTCGGACGCTACGCAGGGTTCACCGCGATGTTGCCGACAATGGCGGGTGCGGCGAATCGGTGCGTCATTCCCGAATGCAAATTCGACATGGAGCATCTCACTGAATTGTTGTGCTATGACCGTGCCCGCCACCCGAGCAAATATTCAGTCGTTATCGTTTCAGAAGGGGCAATGTTCGAAGGCGGCGAGATGGTGCTCTCCGACAGGACGACCGATGCGTTTGGGCATATGAAACTCGGCGGGATTGGCGACTTGGTCTCGGCTGAACTCAAAGAGCGTGGGGCCAAATACAACAAGGGCAGACCGATCAATGTCATCAACCAGCGTCTCGGCTACCTGGTGCGCGGGGGCGATCCCGACGCGATTGATTCGATTGTGCCAATAGCCTACGGCAACCTCGCCCTCGATCTCATCCTGCACGGTAGCCAGGGCCGCCTCGTCGTCCTGAAGAATGGACGCTACGACAACATGGCGATTGAAGTCGTGACCAGCACCAAGAAAACGGTCAACGTGGACAAGTACTATAACAAGGGGCGCCTGCGTCCACTGTTTACCGATTTCGAAATGCAGCCGCTATTCATCATGGCGAGTGATTAGCTTTGAGTCGGGAAACGAGGGTCGGGTCCAACTCACTTATTAGTCTGCTTTGCTGTTCACAGGTGACCATTGAGGTCGCGGACGTTGATGCGGTTCACGCAAAAGCGTCAGCTCGCGGTAATCGAATTGTTTACCGATTGGCTGATGAGCCTTGGGGCGTCCGGCGTTTCGTTGTCGCCGATCCGAACGGCGTCATCATTAACATAATGAAACATAAATGAGCCATCGGAAGCGATGCGCCCTAATCAATCGATGAAGCCAACGGCCCCATTGCCTCACCGCTTCGATGTCCGATCTTAGTAGTTGTAATTTAAATTCTTTTTTCCTCAGAAATTTTTCGGAGGGGTAACGAGTCGTCTTTGTGACACCGCTAATCCGGCGGTATCGCCTTTTCGACGTGCCGTTAGCCTGAACATTTTCCGGAGCAACGGTGGCCGCAGTCATCTCTAACTGTTGTTGTTGGCGGCAGCACATTGAAACTGTGCCAATGTGGCGCTCAAACGCCAGCGCTAGTCATTGTAGATCCGATTCGCAATCTATCTGAATCGCCTTATATTTCTTACCCCCAATTTATGAACGAACTTCGGGTTGATACTCTCCACGTAGCCATCGGCGATCAACAGATCGTCCGCGGCCTCAGTCTGGCCATGCCTCGGGGTGAAGTGCACGCCATCATGGGACCGAACGGTTCCGGCAAAAGCACTCTCGCCAAAGTCATGGCCGGACATCCCGATTATCAAGTTATAAAAGGCAAAATCACGATGGACGGCGAAGACATTCTCGCGATGGAACCGGATGAACGGGCGCGAAAAGGCCTGTTTCTCGCGTTTCAGTACCCGAGCGAAATTCCGGGAGTCACAATTGCCAATTTTCTCCGTGCCGCACTGCAAGCACGTTTGCCGGAAGGCGAAGAGCTCGAAGCTACTGAATATTATGCGAGGCTCTACGAAAAGATGGAGCTGCTCGGCATGGATCGTTCGTTCACCTCGCGCGCGGTTAACGAAGGTTTTTCCGGCGGCGAGAAAAAGCGGACCGAAATTTTGCAGCTCGCGATGCTCCAGCCGGAATATGCGGTGCTCGACGAAACGGACAGCGGTCTCGACATCGACGCGCTCAAGACCGTCGCCCACGGAGTGAACTCATTGCGCGGTTCCGAAATTGGAATTCTTTTAATTACGCACTATCAACGTATCTTAAACTACATTGTGCCGGATCACGTGCACGTAATGGTGCAAGGCCGGATTGTGCGCAGCGGGGGAAAAGAGTTGGCGCTTGAGCTGGAGGAACGCGGCTACGATTGGGCACGTGAGAATACGCGCGAGCCCGCATTTACTAGATAACATCCACAATGAAACCTGAAACCAAAGCCGTCGATATCGACCGCAACATTGGTGATTTTTATTACGACGTAGCGTATGCGAAAGACGCTGGTCGCGGTCTGACCGAGAAGACGATTCATTTCATTTCTGACGTCAAGGAAGATCCGGACTGGGTCCGCGAATTTCGGCTCCGGGGATTGAAGACATTTCTGGAGAAGCCATTGCCAACTCATTGGGCGAGCAAGGATTTGGAGGCGATCGATTTCGACAAGATTCGGTATTATCTCGCGCCGGGCACGACGGCGAAACGTAGCTGGGAGGAGGTTCCCGAGGACATCAAGCGCACGTTCGAGCGGCTCGGTATTCCAGAGCAGGAACGAAAATTTCTCGCCGGTGTCGAAGCGCAGTTCGATAGCGAAGCGGTTTACTCCAATATCAAGAAAGCAGTTGGCGAACAGGGCGTCATCTTCGTCGGCTCGACCGAAGGCTTAAAAAAGCATCCGGAGATTTTCCGGAGATGGTTCGGCAAAGTCATCCCGATCGCCGACAACAAATTCAGCGCGCTGAATTCCGCTGTTTTTAGCGGTGGCTCGTTCATTTATGTCCCGCCCGGAGTGAAGGTGAAACATCCGCTCCAGGCGTACTTCCGAATCAATGCTGAAAGCTTCGGCCAGTTCGAGCGGACGCTGATTATCGCCGACGAGGGGAGCGAAGTAACTTACATGGAAGGCTGCACTGCGCCAAATTTTGAAACGGCGACGTTGCACAGCGCGGTCGTAGAGCTGGTCGCGTTGAAGGGTGCCAAGATCCAATACATCACGGTGCAAAATTGGTCCGCGAACGTTTTCAATTTGGTGACGAAACGCGGACTCGCGCACGAGGATGCAGAGATCAAATGGATCGATTGCAATATTGGCTCGCGATTGACCATGAAGTATCCGGGCGTGGTTTTGAAGGGCCGGAAGTCGCGCGGCGAAGTTCTCTCTATTGCGCTGGCTAACAACGGCCAGCACCAGGACACCGGCGCCAAGATGATTCACGCCGCCGATGAAACGACTTCGAACATCATTTCGAAATCGATCTCGATCGGTACTGGCCGCGCGACTTATCGCGGCCTCGTACACGTCCCGAAACATTTGAAGCATTGCAAGAACAACACCGAGTGCGATGCGCTTTTGATCAACGCGACTTCGCGCACTGACACTTACCCGGCGATCACCGTCCGCGGCACTGGCAACGCGGTTCAACACGAAGCTAGCGTTTCGCAAGTCAGTGCCGAACAGATCTTTTATATGCAACAGCGCGGTTTGACCCAAGCGCAGGCAATGAGCTTGAGCGTGAACGGGTTCGTGAACGACCTCGTTCGTCAATTTCCAATGGAGTATTCGGTCGAGCTGAAACGCCTGATTGAGCTCGAGATGGAAGGCTCCGTCGGGTAACGACGAGCGGCGGTCTACCTGTCACGCTGTAGCTTCGGCGAAGGCGGATGAGCGTCGCATTAGATTTGTAAGATCGACGTCATGTCGTCAGCTACACACGAAAAAGATTTAAACTCGGCGAAAGGAATCCTTTCCGGTCCGAATGATTCTGGCGAGTTACCGGATTGGTTTCGCGAACAACAACGCACAGCGTGGGCAAAATTCGAATCGATCCCGCGCCCGACGCGCAAGAATCAGGCCTGGCGGTTCTCCAATGTCGATCTTCTCGATCTGACGCCCTTCAACTTTGGCCGCACGGTGTCGGATGACGATCGGCGCAATGTTTTGAAATACTCCCTTGGCCTCGATCAGGTCGCCGCACGCATGATTTTCGCCGGTGATCAGTTGATCGAGCGGTCGATCGTGTCCGAAGAGTTCAAGAAACGCGGCGTGATTTTCCAGCCGCTCGAACGCGCCATGGTTGAGCACGCCGATCTTTTTCGAAAATATTTCATGTCGACCGAGGCGACGCTCGGTTCGGCCAAGTTCGCGGCCCTCCATCAGGCGCTCGTTTCGTCCGGAACATGTCTTTTCGTTCCGCGCGGGGTTGAGATCGATCAACCGATTGAAATTTTTCATTGGTTGCGCGGAGACAAGGTTTCGGTCTTTCCACATTTGCTTCTCGTCACCGACGAGCTCGCAAAAGTGACTCTGATCGAGCATTTTCGCTCGTGCGATCAGCGTGCGGCAGGCTTTGCTTGCGGGGTCAACGATCTCATCGCCGGACCTGGCGCGAGGATCACATATGTCTGCGCGCAGGAATGGGGTAATAACGTGATCGCGCTGCAGATGAACTCGACCACGGTCGATCACGACGCATCGGCAATGAGTTTGAACCTGAATGTTGGATCGAGGTACGCCCGGTTCGAGAGTTTGAGTCGTCTCATCGGCGAGGGCGCGCGGAGCGACCTGCTCGCGGTTTCAGTCGCGACGAACCAACAAGAGTTCGACGCGCGGACGCTGCAAGACCACATCTCTCCACGCTCCGCCAGCGACCTCCTTTATAAGAATGCGCTCGACGATAAATCGCGGTGCACGTTCGGCGGTCTGATCCGCGTCGAACCACACGCTCATTTTACCGACGCCTATCAAAAAGTTCGGAACCTTCTCTTGAGCGATGATGCCGAAGCGAACTCAATGCCCGGCTTGGAAATTCTGGCCGACAATGTTCGTTGCACTCACGGCGCCACCTCCGGCCAAATCAACGAAGACGAAATGTTCTACCTGCGTTCGCGCGGCATTCCGCCCAAGGTTGCTCAGCGCCTCATCGTCACCGGTTTTTTGAATGAAGTAATTGAACGTCTCGATCAGCCGAAGATTGCCGAGCATTTGCGAAATCTGGTCGACCGAAAATTTGCGCACAAATAGCCGATCCGGCGTCGCAAGAATCCTTTTGCCTCCCCGAGTTGAAGTGTTGTATTTTGGTTTCCCTTTCTAGGAACCATGGACGTAAGCGGAAACATAGCGGCGGTTCTTGGTCAGAAGAGTCGCGAGATTTTTTCGGTGACGCCGGACACATGTGTGGACGACGCGGTCAGGACGATGGACGCAAAAAATGTCGGCGCGCTTTTGGTGATGAAGGGCGACAAGCTCGTTGGGATGTTGTCCGAGCGCGATTACACCCGAAAAGTGATGTTGCGCGGAAAAAAATCGTCCGAGACGAGAGTCTCCGAGATCATGTCGACCAATTTGACGGTCACGCACCCAAACGAAGGCGTGGAGGAATGTTTGCGGGCGATGACCGATAAACGGTTTCGTCATTTGCCCGTGTTGGATGGCGGCAAAGTCATCGGCGTCGTCTCGATCGGCGACCTGGTGAAGTACGTGATCTCCTGCCAAAGCGCGGCCATTGCGCATTTGGAGAGCTACATCAGTGGCGGATACAGCGGCTGATTTGTAGCCCTCTGGGTCAGACGGCGGCGTTTCACAGAAACGCCCTCACAATTTCCAGACAGTCTTTCCGCCGACGATCGTTCGCACGGCGCGGCCCTTTAGTTTCCAACCGTCGAACGGCGAATTTCGGGACGCCGATTGAAACTGATCGATCCTGACCATCCATTCTAAGTTCGGATCCACGAAGGTGACGTCGGCTGGCGCCCCGACCGACAAGGTTCCCGCTTCGAGCATTAACAGTCTGGCAGGCTCGAGCGTGTACATTTCGATCAATCGCGTGGTGTCGATTTTGCGATGTTTGTGAACGAGTAGATCCATGAACAAGCCAAGCTCGGTTTCGAGCCCGACGATGCCGAATGGCGCCTGATCGAACTCGACCTCCTTCTCGAACTCGGCGTGTGGCGCGTGGTCGGAACACAAGATCGACAGTGTGCCGTCCGCAATTCCTTCCAGGATTGCGTCGACATCCGCTTTCGAGCGCAACGGCGGATTCACCTTATAGTTGGTGTCGAAATTCTGGATTGCTTCGTCAGTTAAAGCGATGTGGTGCGGACAAACTTCGCCGCTGATTTTCAGGCCGCGTTTTCGCGCTTCGCGAATCAGGTGCACACTGCCGGCCGCGCTGATGTGCTGGCAATGAATATGATGATCGCATAGCTCCGCTAGCAAGATGTTCCGCATCACGATCGCTTCTTCGCCTGCGGCCGGCCAACCGGGTAGACCAAGCAACGTGCTCCAATAGCCTTCATTCACGACGCCGTTGCCGACCAGATTGTAATCCTGACAATGATCTAGCACCGGTAAACCGACCATGCGTGCGTACTCGACGGCGCGCCGCATCAATTCGTGGTTTTGGATGCAATGGCCATCGTCGGTGGTTGCCACAACGCCGGCTCGGCCTAACGAACCGATAAGCGCGAGCTCCTCACCGGCGATATTTTTGGAAATTGCGCCGGTCGGCAAAACATTCACGCATGCCGCCTCGGCGGCACGATCCTTGATCCACGCGATCGTCGCCGGACTATCGGCGGTCGGCGAAGTGTTCGGCATACAAACAATTGTGGTGAATCCACCTGCCGCGGCCGCACGTGCGCCCGACGCGATCGTTTCCTTGTGACCAAATCCCGGCTCGCGCAAATGCACGTGGATGTCGATCAGACCCGGCGCAACAATCAAACCTTTCGCGTCTATCTCCTCTGTGGGCTGGCCTCTAACGGCTGACGTCTGCGCGATCTTGCCATCAACGATGGTGAGATCGGCGACCGCGTCGCGCTTGTTCGCCGGATCGATGACGCGACCGTTTTTGATGATCGTGGCGCTCACGTCGCGATTCCTCCGCAGAGATAAAGGACCGCCATTCGGACGGCGAGGCCGTTGGTGACCTGGTCCAGGATGACGCTTTGCAAGCCGTCCGCGACTTCGCTGTCGATCTCGACGCCGCGATTGATCGGGCCCGGATGCATGACGAGACAATCCGGCTTCAACAGTTTCGCGCGCTCTTTTGTTAAACCAAAGAGCGTCGTGTATTCGCCGATTCCCGGGAAATATTCTTTGCGCTGACGTTCGTGCTGGATCCGCAACAGATTCACGACGTCTGCCTCGGGCAGCACGTTGTCGATTTTGTGCGAAACGGTGACGCCGAGTTTTTCGAATTCGCGGGGAACGAGCGTGCTCGGACCGACGAGTGTGACGCGCGCGCCGAGTTTCGTCAGGCCAAAGATGTTCGACCGCGCGACTCGGCTAAACAAGATGTCGCCGACGATCGCGATGTGTAGTCCATCGACCTGTCCGCGCTTGTCGCGGATGGTATAGATGTCGAGCAGGCCTTGCGTCGGATGTTCGTGGGCGCCATCGCCGGCATTGATTACGCTCGACTTCAATCGTTGCGCCAAAAACTGCGGTGCGCCGGCGGAGCTGTGTCGCAAAACCAGAATGTCGGCATGCAGCGCTTCCAAATTTCGCGCGGTGTCCTTAAGCGTTTCGCCTTTCGATAAACTCGACGTCGTCACCGCGATGTTGATGACGTCCGCGCTGAGACGATGCGCCGCCAGCTCGAACGAGGTTCGAGTGCGTGTGCTCGGCTCGACGAAGAAGTTGACCAATGTCTTGCCGCGGAGCGCCGGAACTTTTTTGATCTCGCGCGTTCCGACTTGTTTGAACGCGTCGGCCGTTTGAAGAATGAAATTGACTTCGTCCGCGGAGAGCTCGCGTAGTCCAAGCAGATCCTTGCGGTTCCAATTCATTATTTAAACAACCAAACGCTGTCCGGTTCCTGGTCGATGTTTTGAAGACGCACTTGGATTTGTTCGCGCGTCGCTGTCGGCAAATTTTTGCCGACATAATCAGCACGGATCGGCAACTCGCGATGACCACGATCGACCAGGGCGGCGAGTTGAATCCGGGCGGGTCGTCCGAATGAGCTGATGGCGTCCAGCGCAGCGCGCGCAGTGCGACCGGTGAAGAGAACATCATCAATGATGATGATCGTGCTATGCTCGAGCGGCAGCGGAAGTCTCGATGCGTGAACCATCGGCAACTCGGTGCGGGTCCCAATGTCGTCGCGGTGCATCGCGACATCGATCGTTCCGGTTTCGATGTCGACCTTGGCGACATCGCGAATGAATTCGGCGAGCCGTCGCGCGATCTCCACGCCGCGCAGTGGAATGCCTGCGAGCACGACCGACTTCAGGTCCGCGTTTTGCTCGATGATCTCGTGGGCGATCCGTCGCAGGGCGCGCCGGATTGCCTCCGCGTCCATGATCGGGACGCCCGGGTTTTGTTTGGTGTCTTTCATACGCATCCTTGGCGACCTCACGGGATCGCGTTAAAGGCTGCTTCAATATGAAGGAGGCTATCTTTCTGCGCGAGCCTCCCTCAAGCGTTTCTCCCGCCACAGGGAGCGATGTTTCACAATCCAGTCGAGGAGCGCCTTTTCAAAGCCGATGTCCTTGCCGGCTTTCTCGCTTTCAATCCATTTGTGTTTCAAAATTTCTTCGCGCTCGGCTAGGAACTCTTTATAGAGCACCGAGTTTTCGACGAACTGCGACTTCTCCTTGTCTGCCTCGGCAGGCGGCATGTCAGCAGTTTTTTCCATAAAAACGAGAATCAGTCAAATAGGAACTCAATTAACCGTCGATAGATATGACGCAGCATCCGCCACACCTATTCTAAAACTTGCACCACGGAATTTGTTAGGCCAACGCCTCGCGAATCCGTTGCGCAACTTTCATAAACTCCACGGCCACAGGCGATTGTCTATCTTGCGAGACGATTGGCTCGCCGCGGTCGCCGGCCTCGCGAGTTCCAATGTCGATCGGAATCTGACCGAGCAGAGGAACCCGGAGCCGCTTGGCCTCCCGTCCTCCTCCACCGCTGCCGAAAATGTCATACCGCTTGTTATCGGACGGCGAAACGAAGTAGCTCATGTTCTCGATCAGACCGAGCACAGGCACGTTAACTTTCTCAAACATCATAGCGGCTTTGCGCGCGTCAATTAGGGCAACTTCCTGTGGCGTCGTCACGATGACCACACCGGAAAGCGCGACCGTCTGAACGATAGTGAGTTGAATATCGCCGGTACCCGGCGGCAAATCGAGCACCAGAAAATCGAGTTCGCCCCAATCGACCTGTCGCAAAAACTGTTGTGTGTAACGCGTCACCATTGGGCCGCGCAAAATCGCGGGCGAAGTGTCGTCGAGCAGAAAACCCATCGACATTAGCTTCAAATTATACTGTTCAATCGGAACGATCTTGTTTTCGTCGGTGGCGGTCGGGCGCTCGCGTATTCCAAACATGAGCGAGATGCTTGGACCGTAAATGTCGCAATCGCACAAACCGACGCGCGCCTTGGTCTGCTCAAGCGCAATGGCCAGGTTTGCCGCGACCGTGGATTTCCCTACACCGCCCTTTCCGCTCGCGACTGCGATGATGTGCTTGATTCCGGGAATTCGGAGTGCACCAAGCTGCGCGCCCGCGCCGCCCGGCGGCGCGTGGATGTCGATCAAGACCTTGGCGGTGCGAACGCCGCTCAGAGCGCGTAAGGCTTTTTCGGCCTCAGTCTTAATTGTCGCCGGAACGTTCGGGTCATTGGTAATGAGCGCGAGTTGCACTCTTACTTCGCCATCATCGATCTGGACATTTCTGACGAGCCCGAAAGAGACGATATCGCGACTAAAGCCCGGATAACGAACGGCGCGCAACGCCTCGCGAACTTGCTCCTCGGAAATCGACATCCTGAAACCTAAGCCACGGCTACCGGCAGTAAAGACGAGTGTGTCGTCTTCTTTGCTTGAATAGAGCGTGCGTTATGGACAGCATCTGGCCATGAAGAAACAAATTTCAGTTGTTCTCGCAATCGCAGCCGTGGCGATCCTGGGCGGATGCGCCATGTTCCACGAGACGCCGCAAAACGCGCTTATAGGTACGTGGACAAATTCCTTGGGCACGGTTTGGGCGCTGAAGACTGATGGCACGTTTCAAGTCGCTCTTAATAACAGCAATCGAGTCAGCGTGTGGGGCAAATACACCGTGGCCGGCGACACCCTGACGATTCAGGAGACGCACGGATCGCACACTCCAAAAGCCTGCAAAGGAGGGGCGAGCTACAAGTTTAACCGCGACGGCGACACGCTGACGTTCACGAAAGTGAGCGACAGGTGCAAGCTACGGGAGAAGAACGTGCTGCTGCCGTGGAAACCCTGGAAGGGCAAATGAGTCCAAGCCGGACTGGCAGGTCGTAGCTCCCTCGTTACCTCGTTAAAAGCGAGTGCATCAGGTTCGGATCCGTTTGCTGAAGAGGATCCGTTCGCGCTCGATATCGGCGCCGCGGCTCAGGAAAAATTCGCGCAGCTCCGCGGTTAGATATTCGCCACTCGGCAACGGATTCAGGGTTAGATAAATTTTTCCCTCGGGCGCGAGCCGAGATTGCAGATCGCACAGCAAAAAATCCCATTCCCGCGGGCGCCATCGCGAATGGGTTGCGCGGTACCGATCAAACCCGATCGAGAACGCGGTGATCCAGTCGAACTGGTGCTGAAAGTTCGGTAGCAGTTCGAACGGTTGGATCCTGAAAATCGTTCGCGGCACGCCAAAGACTTCGAGCAATTCTCGAAACAGCGGCGATTCGTCGACGTCGAGGCCGAGGACAGAATGGTTGAATCGTTTCAGGATGAATAGGAAAAAGCCGCCGCCACATCCGAGATCGAGCACGCGTTTTGGCGAAACGCGATGAAGCTTCAAGTCCTGAACCCGCTCGCGATTGACGCGTAACCATTGGTCGACATCCGCGTATTTTGCATAGCGAGAGTTGACATAGCGGTTTTGAATTTCGACGAGCCGTCTTTCGTCGATCTCGGTGAAGACCGGCGCGAATGGCAGCCGAAAAATTGATCGCTGGGCCCGGCGCCAGCCGCGGCGATAAGTTTCCCGGCGCGCGAGCTTGGCAAGTTTTCGATGCAACTTCATGCCAGTGCCGCGGTAATCTCGCGCAGTAATCCGGGCCCCCGATAAATCAGGCCGGTGTAAACTTGCACGAGCTGCGCGCCAGCTTCGATTTTTTCGCGCGCCGAATCTCCATCCATGATTCCGCCCGAAGCGATGACCGGAATTGTCGACTTTGCTGTGATCTGTCGAACGAGCGCCGTCGATTTTTCTCGCAATGGGGCGCCGCTTAATCCGCCCTGCTCGTCGCGCTCGGTCGGAATCGACGAATGATCCAGAGTTGTGTTGGTCGCGATGATCGCATCGACGCGATTTGACTCGCAGATTGAAATGATTTGCTCCAACTCTTCCGGCTTCAGATCGGGCGCAATCTTTACGAGGATGGGTTTCCGAGTAATAAGACTTTTTTCTCCGATCGCTGCCAATAATTCAGAGAGCGCGCTTGGCGACTGCAATTCGCGTAAACCGGGCGTGTTCGGTGAGCTGACATTAAGCACGATGTAATCCGCGAATTCGCGCAAAACCCGAAATGAATACAAATAATCTTCTGGCGCTTCGGTCACTGGCGTTGCCATCGATTTTCCGATATTGATTCCGAGCGGCACTTGTGGCCAGCGGCCGCTGCGTTGCAACTTGTTCAAGCGGTGCGCAATAGCGTCCGCACCGTCGTTGTTAAACCCAAGACGATTGATAAGCGCATTTTGTTCGGGGAAACGAAAGATCCGAGGTTTCGGATTACCAGGTTGCGCTTTGGCGGTCACGGTCCCGATCTCGATGAAGCCGAATCCGAGCGCGGCCCAGGTCGGCAAGGCGACGCCGTTTTTGTCCAAACCTGCGGCAAGTCCGACCGGATTTTGAAAATTCACACCGAAAAGTCGCTTCGGTTTTGCCGGTGGCTGAAAAACACTCAGGCTGCGAAGTGCCAAATCGATATGTGATGCTGCGGTCAAACTGGCGATCGTGAGCCGGTGAGCAGTTTCGGGATCAACGGCAAAGAGGAGCGGCCTAACGAATCGCTCGTAGGCGCTCTTCATTTGCCTATGCAGAATTGGCTGAAAACGGAATCCAAAATCTGTTCGACACCGACTGTGCCGATCACTTCGCCGACTGAAGTCAATGCTTCATTCAGATCAACTGACAAATATTCGGGCGAAACTTTTTCATCCAGTGCTTTTTGTGCGCGATCGCACGCGTCGAGCGCGCGACGCAAGCAATCGCGATGGCGCACATTGATGGCGAGGGCGTTCTCGGGTCTTAAATTTTGCTGGCAGATCCGCGATAGGATCTCGCTCTCGAGCTCGCTCAAACCGCCGCCAGTGACACAAGAAATTCGAACGGCGTCAACGTTTTTCCATTCAACGTGCTCGGGTAAATCGCTTTTGTTCAAAACCAGGATTTCGTTTCCGTTCGTCGTGTCTTGCTGAAAATGCCCTGGTGCCGGCGCATTTCGGTCGACAATGTGCAAACGCAAGTCCGCCTTTTGCAGCCAACGCTCGGTCCGCGCAATTCCCTCGCGCTCGATGGCGGATGTCGAGGTTCGAAGTCCCGCTGTATCGAGCAAACGAACCGGAACGCCACGAAGATTTAGTGTCTCTTCAATGGTGTCGCGCGTCGTGCCGTGGGTCTCGCTGACAATCACGCGCTCGTACCCGAGGAGCCGATTGAGCAAACTCGATTTGCCGGCATTGGTTGCTCCATAGATGACGACCCGAACGCCCTCGCGCAAAATGCGACCGTGATCAGCAGTTGCCAATAGATCGCCAATTTGGCTCCGAACCGCGTCCAATCGCGCGCGCAATTTGTCGCCTTCATCCGGCGAGATTCCTTCCTCAGAAAAATCGATGGACGCTTCGATATTGGCGAGAAGATCGACCAGCGTCTGGCGAATCATTGCTATTTTTTGGCCAAGTTTGCCTTCCAATTGTTCGGCCGCGGAACGCAATGCCAGATCGCTGCGAGCGCGAATCAAATCGATCACGGCTTCGGCCTGAGTCAGGTCCATCTTCCTGTTCAGAAAGCCGCGCTCGGTAAATTCTCCCGGATAGGCAGCTCGCGCGCCTGCGCGCAGGCAAGCTTCCAGGACTTTCGCTGTCACCAATGTTCCACCGTGGCAACTGATTTCGACAAGGTCCTCGCCGGTGTAGCTCTCCGGCGCGCGATGGATCGACATCATAACCTGGTCAATCAACTGGCTTGAGTCGCTGATAATTTCTCCCAGGTGCTGAACGTGCGAGGAGAATCGTGATGGCGCCTCTTTGCCTCGAAAGATCTTGTCCGCAATCAATATTGCGCCGGGGCCCGAAACCCGCACCAGCGCGATCGCGCCTTCGCCGGCCGGCGTCGAAATCGCGGCGATTGTTTCTGTGCCGCTGATTTGCGGTTCGCTCGCAGGCAAAGAAGTCGATCTTTTCAAAGCGCTTTCTTCAACGCGGCAATGCATTTTTCATTTTGCTCCATTGTTCCTACAGTGATACGCAGCCACTCTGGCAAATTGTAGCCGCGCAATGGGCGAACGATGATTTTCATGGCCAGCAGTTTTTTGAATACCGCTGGCCCATCGCCGACGTTAACGAAAACAAAATTGCCCGCGCTCGGGCTAAATTTCAATCTCATCGCACGAAATTGGTGTTCCAAATACTTGCGTCCGGCATCGACCACACGCTTGCTTTTGACAAGGTGCTCGTTGTCTCCCAGCGCAGCAAGCGCACCGACCTGACCAATGCCGTTCACATTGAAGGGTTGTCTGGCTTTCTGGAGCACTTCAATGATTTCCGGTCGCGCGATCCCGTAACCGACGCGCAGACTGGCCAATCCATGAATCTTTGAAAATGTGCGCAAGACAGCGACGTTTCGGCCCTCGCGGATGTAGCGGAGCAAATCGGGCGGGCCATCCAGAAATTCAAAATAGGCTTCATCCACAACCGTGACGATGTGCTCAGGCACGCGCGCGAGAAAATTGTCGAGCTTCTCCTGTCCGCTGAGCCATCCAGTCGGATTGTTGGGGTTGGCGATGAAGACGATCTTCGTTTTTGGCGTGATCGCGCTGACCATCGCGCTGAGATTGGGCTGAAAATTTATTGTCGGCGTCTCAATGGTTCGCGCGCCAAAAAGCTGGGCGACGAGTTTATAGGCGATAAACGCATACTCGGAAATGAGGACGTGGTCGCCACGACTCAAGAAGGCGTGGCCGATGAATTCGATGATCTCGTTAGATCCATTTCCGAGAATAATGTTTTCGCGTTTTAATCCAGATCGGTCTGCGATTGCATCTCGCAAATAAACGCCGCCGCCATCAGGATAGAGTTGGGCCGACTCAAGTGCCGCGCGCATAGCGTTCACGGCTTTGGGCGATGGGCCGAGTGGGTTTTCGTTGGACGCGAGCTTGATGATCTCGCTCGGGGCGATCCTGAGCTCGCGTGCGGTTTCTTCGATTGGTTTGCCCGGCTCGTAAACGCACACATCGCGTAACTGTGGGTTGGCGTGGTTCCAAATCGACGTCATGCACCGGAATTTAGGCGGAATCGGCAGAGAACAAAAGCTGTCCGGATAGGCGATCTATAGAAACGTTGCCTCTGCGAACCAAGGACGGCATGAGGTCGGCGCGCAAATGGTTGAGACTGTGGTTTGGGGTGACCCAGGATGACGGCGCGGCAAGCGAGGCGCTGGTGCAGCAACTCAACGAGGTCATTCGCACGAGTTGACCAAATCCCTTGCCTCGGAAAGATTCAAAAATCGCAGCAAGAAGCGGGTGGGCGGGGGTTTCTAGCGATGACAAAGTTCCGGTATGAATGATTACGAACGAGTCGCAAATGTGATCCGATTTTTGGATCGACATCACACGAACCAGCCCGATCTCAACCAACTCGCGGCCACCGCTGAGCTGAGCCCATTCCATTTTCATCGGCTCTTCTCGACTTGGGCCGGCGTTACACCGAAAGATTTTCTGCAATGCCTGACCGTTGAACATGTGAAACGGCTCTTGCTCGACGGGCATAATGTTTTCGACGCCGCGCTCGATGCCGGTTTGTCAGGGTCCGGCCGATTGCACGACCTGTGCGTCACGCTCGAAGCCGCTTCGCCCGGTGAAATGAAAAATGGCGGGGTTGGCATGCAAATCGATTACGGTTTTGCTGAGAGCCCATTAGGCGAAGTGCTCATCGCCGAAGCGAAGCGTGGAATTTGTCACCTTTCCTTCGTTGACGACAAAGGTCGCAATGCCACGCGCGAATTGCTGGCTTCCCAATGGCCGAACGCAAAGTTGAATCGCAGTGATTCGAGGATCGCAGAATTGGTGGGGAGAATTTTTATTTCGCCGGAAAAGTCGATCTCGAGCCGGCCGCTCCGCGCTTTCGTCCGCGGAACTCCTTTTCAACTCCGCGTCTGGCGTGCGTTACTTCGAGTTCCCGCTGGAAGTCTCACAACCTACAGGCGACTCGCGACGGCGATTGGACAATCGAAAGCCGCCCGCGCGGTCGGAAGCGCCGTCGGCGCAAATCCCATTGCCTTTATCATTCCGTGTCACCGCGTTATTCGTGAAACGGGCGCGCTCGGTAATTATCGTTGGGACCCGGTTCGCAAGCGGGCGATCATCGCCTGGGAACTTTCGCCGCGAAATTCGATGAATGCAGGCGATGCGCAGCGAATCCGGGCAACGGCGGCTTAGAAAAGCAAACCAAGACTTTGCTCTGAGCGAAGTCGAACGGGTCGACATCTACGCGGCGGCGAATATCGTAAGCCACTCGTTGGTGACATTATGGATAATTCGCCGCTCGATTACGCTGGGTTTCGTCATGAGTACATCGGGGGCGGACTGCGTCGGGCCGAGCTGGATCCGGATCCGATCAGACAATTTTACGCTTGGTTTTCCGCGGCCATCACAGCGGGCATTCACGATGCCAACGCGATGGCGCTGGCCACGTGCGTCGACGGAAAACCGTTCGCGCGCGTGGTTTTGTTAAAAGACTTTGATGAGCGCGGTTTCGTTTTTTTCACGAATTATGGGAGCGACAAGGGACGGCAGCTGGAAAAAAATCCCAATGCAGCGCTGGTGATGTACTGGATGGAAGTTGAACGACAAATCCGGATTGAAGGAAAGGTTGAAAAAACTTCTCGCCAAGAATCGGAGGGATATTTTCACACCCGCCCGTTTGGCGCGCAGCTCGGTGCATGGGCCTCTCATCAAAGCCAAGTGATCGATGCCCGCCGCGTCCTCGACGCCCGGTTAGAAGAGATGAAGCAACGTTTCGCCGAAGGCCGGGTTCCACTTCCGCCGCACTGGGGCGGTTATCGGCTTAAACCTGATCGAATGGAATTTTGGCAGGGCCGGCCCGATCGATTGCATGACCGTTTCCGCTACGTGTCGCAGACAAACGGTTCCTGGTTGATCGAGCGCCTAGGGCCTTGAAAACGCGCAACGATAACATCGGCATCCTGCTCGGCGATATCACCAGAATCGAGGTCGATGCGATTGTGAACGCCGCGAACACTTCGCTCCTCGGGGGCGGTGGAGTCGACGGCGCGATTCATCGCGCGGCTGGACCGAAGTTATTGGAGGAGTGTCGCATCCTTGGCGGTTGTCGGCCGGGTAACGCGAAAATTACGCGGGGATACAATTTGCCGGCGCGCTTCGTTATTCATACCGTTGGGCCGGTTTGGTCCGGAGGAAATGGGGGCGAAGCGGAAACTCTTGGAAGTTGTTATCGCAATTCGCTGAGGGTCGCGGTCGAGAACCAGATTCACACGATCGCGTTCCCGGCAATTAGTTGTGGTGCGTATGGCTATCCGCTGGCGAAAGCTGCGCACATCGCGGTTAAAACCACGCGCGACATCCTCAGCGCCTCTGACGAGATCGACAAGGTCATCTTTGTTTTGGCAACGGACGAAATCTTCGGCGTCTACCAACAGTTGCTTTAGCGCGCCAAAGGTGTATCGCTTTTAGAAGCGCGGATGGCGCAGGAATCAATTAGTTATGGGCTCGATCGAAGACGATTTTGTAAACGATGAACCGCTGGCCACTGAGTCAAGCGGGCCGACGCGGAGACGTCGGCGGCGGGCTCCGAGCATTTTGGAGCCACCGCGGCGGCGCCGGGAACAAATTCGCAATCGAGCAAGTGGAACGCGCGAGCGGACTGAATTGTTCCTTCGCGAAAATCCAGTCCCGATGATGATCGGCGCGCTTGCCGCCGGGCTGGCCATTGGCCTGGCCATTCGTTACGCGTCACGTCCTGACAAAAGAGAAGTCGAAATCAAAACACCGCTCGATCGAATTAACTGGAGCGTTTTGTCGTTACCGTTTCTTTGGCCACTCTTCCGCGGAATGAAGGAAAAGCTCGAAGACTCGGCCGAAGCGGTCAAAGAAAGCGTCAAAAGCATCGACGTCGACCGCTACACCAAACCGATCCGCAAACGCTGGAAATCCTGGACGAGCTAGACCCGTCTGGCATTCCGAGCGAAAATCCCAGTCGGGCCTGGATCGAGGGACCTCTTACTATTTCTGGGCGTACAATATGTGCGGCGGTATCGGCCGCCGGTAGACATTTGACGTTCCGCTTTGATCGTTAAACGTTCGGAGTCTTCCGGAAAAACGATGAGGGCTTGTTTGAACTAATTGTCGCTCTTGTCATCGGCTGCGCTGGAGATGAAACCCCGGCCTGGGTCCTTGGGGCGTCAAAAACCTCGAATAAGTGGGGCCATTACAGCGGCTACGTTGAAGCGCGCTGGGAAAACGATGGTCGCAACATGACTGTGCTCAGCGAACTGCGTTACACCGGCCCCGAGAGCGTGGTTTGGATCGCGCCGGCCGGCTCGGTGGTGGATGACGCATCGATTCTGCGACCGCTCTGGTCGCTGATCGGAGGACCGTTTGAGGGAAAATATCGCAACGCGTCCGTGCTGCACGACGTTGCTTACGATCAAAAAACGCGGCCGTGGCAGGTTTGTGATCGAATGTTTTATAATGCGATGCGTTGCAGCGGCGTGAGCGCGGTCGAAGCCGGAACGATGTATTACGCACTGCGAAAATTCGGCCATCATTGGAAATCTCCCAAGGCCGCGCTGGTAAAAGTTGGCGAAGACATCGTCGCGCGCGCGGAACCCGTGAGCCAGGGTGATATCAACGCGACTCGCAATTGGATACGCAATTCAGATCCGAGTCTGCAACAGATCGAGCAACGCGCCGACGCCGAGTCGCGCTGAGTTAATCTTTTCCGCTTCCGGCGGTGCTGTTTGCCGGCGTCGATTTAGCCGCGCCGTCTCTTTCCAGCGCCACCGCTAGCACTTCATCGACGTTCTCCACCAGAACGAATTTCAATTTTTGTTTTGCTTCCTCGGGAACATCGACCAGATCCTTTTCGTTCAACTTGGGAATGATTACGGTCGAAATGCCGGCCCGCATTGCGGCCAGACTTTTCTCTTTCAGTCCTCCGATTGGCAAAACGAGGCCGCGCAAAGTGATTTCGCCAGTCATCGCTACATCAGGCCGAACCAGTTTGTTCGCGAACAAGGAGGCGAGCGCGGTGAACATGGCAATGCCGGCGGACGGTCCATCCTTTGGCACTGCGCCGGCTGGAATGTGGATGTGAATGTCCATGTCCTTGAAGTCTTCCGGCTTCACGCCGATTTGTCCGTCGCGGCTTCGAACGAGACTGAGCGCTGCTTGCACCGATTCTTTCATCACGTTCCCAATTTGCCCGGTTAACGTGACGTTGCCTTTCCCTGGATAGCGAGTTGCTTCAATGTGCAACACTTCGCCGCCGTACGGCGTATAAGCCAAACCGGTGACAACGCCGGGCTGGCTTGTTTTTAGCTTGCTCTCTCGCACGTAGCGCGCCGGCCCGAGCGTCTGCGCGACAAACTCCGGCGTTACATCGACATGCTGGCATTCCCCCCGCGCGCACTTCGAGGCAACAGATCGGCAAATCGCTCCGATCTGCCGCTCGAGCTCTCGCACCCCAGCTTCATGGGTGTAGTCGTTGATCATGCGGCAAATCGCGTCCTCTTTGAATTCGCATTGATCGGGCTTGAGTCCGTTTTCTTCCAGCTGTCGCGTAAGCAGATATTTCTTCGCGATCTCGAGTTTTTCGCGCTCGGTGTAACCCGGCAGTGAAATCACTTCGATGCGGTCGCGCAACGGCTCCGGCACGCCGTCAATGTAGTTCGCCGTACCGATGAAAATGATCTGCGAAAGATCGAATGGGACATCGAGATAGCGATCGACGAACGAATTGTTCTGACGCGGATCAAGTACTTCGAGCAGGGCGCTAGCGGGATCGCCGCGGAAATCGACGCCGATCTTGTCAATCTCGTCCAGCATGAAAACAGGGTTGCGTGTTCCGACGCGGCGCAGTTCCTGAATGATCCGGCCCGGCATCGAACCGATGTAGGTCCGGCGATGTCCCCGAATTTCTGCTTCGTCGCGCATGCCGCCGAGACTAATCCGGACAAATTTCCGGCCGAGCGCGTCGGCGATCGATTGGCCGAGGCTGGTTTTGCCGACACCCGGTGGTCCGAGGAAGCACAGGATCGGTCCCTGCCCTTTCGGGTTCAATTTTCGAACCGCCAGATATTCGATCAGCCGCCGCTTCACTTTTTCGAGATCGTAATGATCGCGATCCAGAATGTGCTGCGCTTGATCGAGGTCTAGATTGTCTTGACTCAATTTGTTCCAAGGCAAATCGGCGATGATCTCGACGTAACTGACGATCACCGAATACTCCGGGCTGGCCGCCGGAATAAAATCGAGCCGCTTCAATTCGCGCTCGGCTTGCTTCATCACTTCCTCAGACGGATTCGCTTCCTTCAACCGCGCGTGCAATTGTGCGACTTGCTCTTCGCTCCCAGTCTCGGTCTCACCAAGCTCGTGCTGGATCGCTTTGATCTGCGAGCGCAGATAGGCGCGCCGTTGCGCATCCGAAAATTGGGATGCGACGTCCTTCTGCAATTTTTCCTGAATCTGCGCTATCTCGAGTTGCGCGGAGATGTGTTTCTGAACTTCGAGCACGCGCTTCTCGACATCGAGCTCTTCGAGAAGCGCCTGCTTTTGGGCGACATCGACATTCAGATTGGGCGCCAGAAAATCCGCCAACTGCTCCGGATCGTTAATGTTCAAGACCATCAAACGCGCTTGCTCCGGTATTTCCGGCGTCAGTTCGAACAAATGCGAGGCTGAGTCGCGCAGGTTGCGAAAGGTCGCTTCCCCTTCCTTGGTTTCTGGCGGCTGTTTCGACTCAAGCAAGTCAACTTCTGAGCGTAGAAACGGTGAGGACGCCACGATCTTGCGCAATTTAAAACGGCGCAGACCCTGGGCGATGATCAACACGTGGTCGTCCGCCTGTCGGATCATCTTCAAAACCAGCGACGCCGTTCCGACGTGATACAGGTCCTGTGGCGTAGGATCTTCCTTTGCTTCATCGCGCTGTGCGATCAGGCCGATCACTTTTGTGCGCGGCAAGGTGTCGTCGAGCAATTGAATCGACGCTGGCCGGCGCACATTTAGCGGAACGATTGTGCCCGGAAAAACAACGAACCCGCGCACCGGCAAGATCGACAATTCTTCCGGAATCCTCGGTGCTTTGGTTTGGTCGCTAATGTCGGCGGCGATCGCCGGGCTCGATGCGTCGCCAGATTTCATTTTCAGGTCCGCTGGCATTGCAATTGGTTCTTTGTTCGTCATTGTTTGATCGGGAGCGAAATCCAGAGCAGTCCGTTGCGTTGCTCCGCGTGCGCCTCGTCAATCTCCACATCGACTGGCAACATCACCTCGCGCTCGAACGGTCCGTAGTCGATCTCCATTGCGAGCAACCGAACTGCGCGACCTTCAGCATGCGACGGCTCGGGCAATTCGCGTGCGCCGCGAATCAGGACTCTCTGCGGTTCAACAGTCAGATCGATCTGGGATCGTTCGATACCGGCCAGATCGACGCAGATTCGGATGCATTTCTCGCAGCGATAAGCATTAATCGCCGGTTCCCAGGTGTGGGGCGCGAACTGAAACTGGGACCGCGCCAGCTCGTAAGTGACGTCGTGCAACGCGCCATGAAGCCAGCGCAATTTGATGCTGCCAATGCGGTCCATTTCAATAAATCCACTCCGCCTCCTATAATAGTTACGTGGACGGAATACTCAACGCGCGCTTCTTTTGGAGCGGCGTATCACAAGCTGCTCGCGAGTGATGCGCCGAGATCCTATCTGAGGCGTTTGATCGCTGTACGGGCACCGCGTCCGATAACAACTTAGTCCCGGAAGACCAGGGTCTTGATGGGCTCGTCAGGCGTGCGAGGTCGCCAGCGGAGAAATTCTTCGGCAGCACTTGGCCCAAAACATCTCGCGAAGGGTTGCGGTAAATAACTGCTTTCACTATTGACGAGCACCAAATGAAATCATGGACCCTAATCCATGCTATCATGTCTTTTTGCCAGGGCCCCATAAGGCACGGCCGGGTTTGGCGTTGGTGTGTTCGCCGTCTTTGATGACTTGAACGCCATTCACGAAAACGTGTTTCACGCCGGTCGCGTATTGATGCGGCTTCTCGAAGGTTGCGTGATCGGTGATTGTCTTTGGATCGAACACCACCACGTCGGCAAACATGCCTTCCTTCAACAATCCGCGATGATCGAGCTCAAGATTTGTCGCCGGTAGTGCGCTCAACCTCCGGATCGCTTCGGGCAACGCGACTATCTTTTCGTCGCGACAGTATTTGCCCAGGACGCGCGCGAAACAACCGTAGGCACGCGGGTGCGGATTCGATTTCGTGAATGGCGGTTCCGGCGCCTGGGACGCTTCGTCCGAGCCGAATGAGATCCACGGTTTCTGCAACTGCTTCTTCACGTTATCCTCGGACATCAAATAATAAATGGTGCCGATCCGAGATTCGTCCTCGGCCACCAAATCCATCGCCGTATCAATCGGGTCTTTGCCGCGCATCTTCGCGACGTCAGCGAGCGTTTTGCCGGTGAGCGGCTTAAGTTTGTCGGACTTGAACGCGACCAGCAGAATCTTATCCGGCGAGCCGGCGGCGAGATAAAGATTTTCCCATTTATCGCTATCAATTTTCACTTCGGCTTTAATTTTCCCGCGCGTGACCGGGTCGCGCAGGTGTTTGAACAAGGCTTCGTAACCGCCATCTTCCGTCCACGGCGGGAAACAAGCGTCGAGGCCGGTTCCGGCCGCGGTGTAAGTGTACATGTTGGCGCGAATTTTCAGCCCTTCCTTTTGGGCTTTCTCGATTCGCGCGAGCAGCTCGTCTTCTTTCGGCCAATTTTTCTCGCCGGCTGCTTTGATGTGATAAACCTCGGCCGGAATACTCGCCTCGCGCGCGATTCGAATGAGTTCGTCGAGCGCTTCGAACAACTGATTTCCCTCGCTGCGCATGTGCGAGATGTATTTGCCTTTGTATTTTGCGGCGACTTTGCAGAGCTCGATCAGCTCATCCGTCTTCGCATAAAACGCCGGCGGATAAATCAGCGACGTACCGATGCCGAGAGCGCCCGCTTCCATTTCTTTGCGCACCAGCTCACGCATCTGATCGAGTTCCTGCGGCGTCGGTGCGCGATCGTCAAAGCCGATGACGTAGGCGCGAATGGTAGTCGCGCCGACGAACGAGGCGATGTTGCAGGAAATCCCGCGCTTCTCCAGATACTGCAAATATTCAGCCAGCGTGTTCCATTTGATGTCGTACTTGATGTCAGCCTGGTTCTTCAATATGAACTGCCGGAGTCGATCGTTGACCGGCCCCATCGATTCGCCTTCGCCCATGATCTCCGTGGTCACGCCCTGGCGCAGCTCGCTTTGCGATCGGCCGTCTTGAATTAGCGACTCGGTCGACCATGAAAGCATATTGATAAATCCGGGCGCGACCGCGAGACTGCTCGCGTTCACAATTGTTTTCGCGCTCGCCTTGGAAAAATCGCCGAGTCTGGCGATGCGGTCGCCTTTAATGGCAAGATCGACATGTTGCGCCTCACCGCCAGTGCCGTCGTAAATGTCACCGTTCCTGATAATGACATCGAACTCCTGGGCCAACGCGGTCGAGACGATGGCCAAACTAATCAGCGCGCATTTCATGGCGCGATTGAAAAATTGCTGGCGCGCGATGTCGATCTCAATTTGGAGGTCTTATTCTTCGATCGCGCCAAGGATCTCGCGCAAATGCTGGCGAAACGTGTTTTCGGGATTCGCTGACCGCTTTTGAGAAAATCAGCGAAATTCAATTGTTCACGAAGTGTGCGGCCCGCTTTGATTCTATCCGCTTGTTTCCCCTCCGTTGCCCAAATCGCGCGAGCGCTTGTCAAAATTTGTTCGACGACTTTCAGATCAATGAAAACGCAGCCATCGTCATCCGCGAAGACCACATCGTCTCTGCTGATTTGAAGTTGCCGAACTTTGCGATGCGCAAGGCGTCATCGGTCCGCGAATCGAGACGAGTCGGCCCGGATGGGCACAAGCCGTTACGCGAACCGGGATGCGCAGGCGCAACGCCGCATCGAAAACCAAAGGCGTAGAAAGCTCCGAAGACTTTTCGGCGAGTTGGGCTGTTTTTCAATGCGCGGACTCCCTGAGCAAGGTTGACAACTGTTCCTTCCAGAGCGCTGCGATGGTGTGGCTGCCGTGGCCGCGTGCTTTATCGCTCAACGGGATCACAATCGCGCGCCCGTGCGGAACGCGTTTGATCTCGCGTTCGAGAATTCCCAGCTCCGGCGGATTGATTAGGTCGTCGGCGGAATTAATCGCGAGCAGCTGCGCCCGAATTTTTTCCAGGTTCGGGCTGGGATCGTAATCATGTGACGCTTCGATCGCGTAAAGTACATCGGTGGCGTCGTTAGTCTTGACGATTTGGTCGACGAACTTATCGAGGTTTTCATCCGTTTTCGCCAGCGTCGGCGATTCATTTTGCCGAAGTACCGGATTGCTGCTCATGAACCAGAGCATTTCCGCTGCGGTGCGCAGGCTTGGCGGCTGTGTTTTGTATTCGCCACTGTTCCAAGCGGGATCGTTTCGGATCGCGCCGATCACCATTCTGCGCCAGCCGCGGTTGCGGCCGGAAATCTCGGTGGGCAAACTGGCGAGCGGCATGAGCGCGTCCATGAAGTCGGGATGCAATTCGCCCCAGAGCCAGGTATGCATTCCACCCATCGACGTGCCTATTACCAGACGCGCATGATTCACACCGAGCCCGTCACTCAGCAATCGATACTGCGCTTCGACCATGTCGATGTAGCCGTAGCGCGGAAATTTCGCGTGCATTCCATCGCTCGGCTTGCTCGATTTGCCGTGACCGATTCCGTCCGGAAGAATGATAAGAAATTTTGTCGCATCGAGCGGCTGACCTTTCCCGAAAAGTTCGCCGGCAAACTCCGGCCGGATGAATTGTGCGCCGCTGCCAGTGGTTCCATGCATGATTAAAACTGCGTTGGTGGTTTTTCCCTGCGCGTCTTTGTCGATCTTGCCGAGCGTTCGATAATGGATCAGTAATTCAGGCAAAGTTTCACCGGAGGTAAATTTGAAATCGCGGATGGTGTAATCGCCTTCCGTCGGCGCGGGATAATCGGCAGCCGCGGCGAGATTGGCCATGCTAAGCAGCGAAAGAAAAGCGAAGATTCTGCGAGTCGAGATCATATCAATGGTGCTGTCGTTCGGCTTGAATTTGGGTGAGCAAGTCGTTCTGGGTCTTTTCCAAATCGCGGAAAAAACTCACCGTCGTTTGTAAGTTGTTCAGCCAGAAAGCGGCGTAGATGCCAACAAAGACAAGGATCAATTCGGCCAGCCACCGGCCGAGCCGTGCCAGGCGCGAGTGCTTTTCGTTTGTCTCGCTCATTGATAACGGGAAACTATTGAATCAATGGAACAATCGTGGTCAGTCAAAGATTTGACTGAATTCGTTGCCGGTTCGATGCAGAACGCCCGCCAGGGCAGTGTGCCATTTTATCATTTGGAGTTCGATCGCGTTTTCCCGCCAGATTTCTACGCGAAGATGCTGGGGACGATGCCGGACGAGAGCGATTACCGGCCGATGTCGGGCAAAAGCAAAATGGGCAGCATCCGGCCGGACGGAAAACCGACCCGGACGAAGATCGATTTGTTTCCGGAATACATTCGCCATTTGCCGCCGGAAAAGTTTGCCGTCTGGGATGTGGTCGGCCGCGTTTTGCGTTCAGAGAAGGTGAAAACGGCCTTGATGAGAAAACTGGGCCCCGCGCTAGAACGACGCTTTGGGAGCAACTTCAAACGCGTGGGGATGTATCCGGTCCCGATTCTGACCCGCGACATTCCAGGGTATCGCGTTTTCAAACATACCGACAGCCTTTGGAAAGGAATCACCTGCCAGCTTTATTTGCCAGCGAACAATTCAAACAGGAACATCGGCACGATCTTTCACGAGCGTTTGCCGGATGGAACGAAGTCGAAGGTGGCGCAGATGCCGTTTGCGCCGAACTGCGGTTACGCATTCGCGGTCTGGAAGGATACCTGGCATTCGGCCGACCCGGTTGGCCAGGAAGTGAAAACGCGCGACAGCATTCTTCTGACTTATTTTGTCGACCGCGGAACCTGGCGAACGCTGCGCAATCGCGCGCGTCGCGTCGGCAATTTTTTGCTTAACGAGCTGCGCAGTTTGAAGCTGGGCTGACTGCCAGGTCACCGTCGCGTTGCCGTCAGCATTGGTTGTCGCATTTCGTCCCACCAGTCGGGAGAACCGGAACTTCGATTGAACAGCGTACTCGACCGCGGCCGTAAAACGTGATTTCGCCGCCACTTGTGTCAGTCAGAATTGATTTGAACGCTTCCAAGTCGGGTTTCGCGACCATCATTTACGTCGCGCGCCACACTTTGGCCTTGTCGCTCGGCTCGCACACGCTGATCATTTGCGGGGCAAACGTGTCTCGCAGACTTCGCAGATGACGTGAAGGATGAACTTGTGCGCCTCCTGAATCCGCGCGGTCGAATGGCTTTTCACGACGAGGTCTACACCGGCAATGTCTACAGTCGACCCGCCATCGCATCCGAGCAGTGCAATCGTTTCCAGCTTGCGACTTCGCGCTTCTTCGATCGCGCGCCGGATGTTTTTCGATTTGCCGCTGGTGCTGATCGCGATCAAAACGTCGCCATTATTTCCAAATGCGCGCACCTGGCGGGCAAAAATTTCGTCGAAGCCGTAATCATTACCAGTAGCGGTAATTAAACTTCCCCCTTGTGACAAATTTATCGCCGGATACGGCCGGCGGTCCTCAACGAAACGGCACGCCAGTTCGGTGCAGAAATCGGCCGCATCGGCTGCGCTGCCGCCATTCCCGCAAGCGAGAATTTTTCTGCCACTCGTTAGGCAGTCGACGATCAGGTCACTTGCTTGTCCAATTTGCGGTTCAAGATCGACAATTGATCGCAGTGTCTTCGTTGCGGCGCCGATCGCGCTCTTTAGAACGTCGGACGGCCTGCGCATTGAAAATTAAAGGGGTTGAGTTGAGCCGAGATGAACTCGGCCATCGCGGATCCTGACCGGCACGTAGAGCTTATATACGGTGCGCGGTTGAACGCGCCATTGCTGCAACGTGGCAACGAGAGCGTCATCAACTTCTTTCACGCTGGTGCTTCGCCAAATCCTAGCAACATCCACAATGCCAGTGCGGACAGATAGATCGAGGATGACCACGCCGTGTCCGCTCCAGCGATGCGGCATCGCGCCCGGCGGAATTCTCGGGATCGGGCCGTAGTTGATAGCATGCTCAAAGGTTCCCAATCGTGTCATGATGCCGAATGCAGGAGTCAGTGTGCCGGCGGGGAGGTTCGGGGTCAGAGCGACAACCGAGCCGCTCGAAACGACTAGCATTAGTGCAATTATTCGCAGCAATTTCAAAACAGAAAAAATGGTGCGCGATAGAGGGTTCGAACCTCTGACCCCTACCGTGTCAAGGTAGTGCTCTACCGCTGAGCTAACCGCGCATTCTGGCGGATTGATAAGTGATCAGTGATCAGTGATCAGTCAAGAGTGCGCAGCGGCGATTATGAATCTTAGGCCGCCAGTTTGACCGCTTCTTTGTGCCCCAGAATCCGAACGGTCTCTTTCAGTTGCTCGACCTTGAGAGGCTTTTTCAAAACTGTGATTGGACCTTTCGCGAGAATCCGATCGAGCGCGGCGCTGTCGGGATAGCCGGTGATGATGATGATCGGACAAGCGGGCTGTTCTTCTTTGATCGCGTCGTAAACGTCGTCGGTCGGACCGTCTGGCAATTTTAAATCGAGAAAGACGAGATCAAATTTTTGTTTTTCGAGGGCAGCGAGCGCTTCCTTCACCGTGCCAACAACCACGCGACTGAAGCCAATTTTGCGGAGGAACAATTTGAAAAGATCTTGCAGACTTTCGTCGTCGTCTACGACCAGGACGGTCGGTTGGCCGGATTTGTCTTCCTTGAGAATATCCTTGTCGAGGGAGGACTTTTTGATGCGCCACCGGCCGCCGATTTGGATCGCCGGCAATTGGCCACGCTGGACGAGGTAGTAAACCGTGGGCAACGGGATCCGGAGATATTTGGCCGTTTCCTTAACGGTCAGGAGGTTGTGCATGGGAGAAAATCACCAAATTGGCGGGAAAATGGGCAAAACATTCGCTTGTTTCAAGCATTATAAATTCTAGAATCGCTGTCAATGCTTTCTTTGAACGTATCTTGGCTTAACAACACCCTTCCCGCTGGGGCAACCCCAGGGCACTCCTGACTGGACAACGCGGTAGCCGAGGGTGACTATTCGATTTTCGATGAGCGCCCTTTTCTTTAAGCGATTCCTGAAACGCCCTTTTCAGATCGCGTCGATCGTGCCCAGTTCGAAGGCGCTCGTCGAACGCGTCGCCGACAAAATCGATTTCGAACGAGCGCGCGTGATCGCCGAATACGGTCCCGGCGAAGGCGTGCACTCACGCGAGATTGCACATCGAATGCGGCCGGATTGCCAGCTCTTGTTGTTTGAGATCGATCCGGCTTTTTCGCGCGATTTACAGCGTCAATTCAGGGACGACCCACGCGTGCACGTCATTAACGATAACGCCGCGCGCTTGCCGCCGGAATTGCAGCGCCGCGGAATAGGCTGGTGCGATTACATCGTTTCAGGGATTCCATTCAGCATCCTTCATATCGACAAGAAACGCGCATTACTCCAGCAGACTCACGACGCGCTCGCACCGGGTGGACGATTCATTATCTACCAGGTGACCAACGAGCTGAAGCAACATGCGAAAATTTTCGAGCGCGCCGAGTCTGAGTATTTCCTGCAAAACATTCCACCGATGTTTATTACCGTATTTGAAAAGGCCAACGGATGGAACGGCGAGTTGCATTTTTTGTTGCAGGAAGGTCGGACTTCTTCGAATAGCGCATGACCGTCGGCCGGACGCGGATAGAAAAAGATTCGATGGGAGAAATGTCGCTCCCGGAATCAGCACTTTATGGCGCGTCGACTCAGCGCGCTGTTCTGAACTTTCCAGTCAGCGGTTATCGCTTCTCGCGGGCGTTTATTCGCGCCCTCGGTCTCATTAAATGGGCCGCGGCCCAGGCCCATCACGATCTCGGTTTGCTCGATGCCGAGCGCTCCGCATTGATCGTTCAAGCCGCTGAAGAAGTGATCGAAGGCAAATTGGACGAACATTTTCCGCTCGACATTTTCCAGACCGGTTCCGGCACAAGCACGAACACGAACGCTAACGAAGTGATCGCCAACCGCTGCGCGCAACTGGCCGGTAAACAGATAGGATCACGCGAGCTCGTGCATCCGAACGATCATGTCAACATGGGGCAATCAAGCAACGACGTGATTCCATCGGCGATTCACATCAGCGCGGCCGAACAATTAAAGACGCATTTGGTGCCCGCACTGGATAAGCTGCATCGCTCGCTCGACGCAAGAGCAAAAGAGTTTTCGGACATTATTAAGATCGGGCGCACCCATTTGATGGACGCAACGCCGGTCCGGCTCGGTCAGGAATTTTCAGGATACGCGCAGCAGGTCGCTTATGGCAACGCGCGCGCGGAAAAAGCCATGGATGGCTTGCGCGAGTTGGCGCTCGGCGGGACCGCCGTCGGTACCGGCTTGAATCGACACGCCGATTTGCCAAAGAAAATGCTGCGACACATCGAGCAGCGGACTGGCATCGCATTTTACGAAGCGAAGAATCATTTCGAAGCGCAAGGCGGCAAAGACGCACTCGTGGAAGCGAGCGGCCAGCTCAAAGCGATCGCGACTAGTTTGTTTAAAATTGCGAACGACATTCGTTTGCTAGGAAGTGGACCGCGGTGCGGCATCGGCGAAATTCAATTGCCGGCAACTCAGCCAGGCAGCTCGATCATGCCCGGTAAGGTGAATCCGGTGATGTGCGAATCAATGATGATGGTTTGCGCGCAGGTGTTCGGAAACGACGTCGCGATCACCTGGGCGGGCGCAAACGGCAATTTTGAACTCAATGTCATGATGCCAGTGATGGCGCACGATCTTCTCGAATCGATCCGGCTCCTTGCCAACGTCGTCGATGTGTTCTGCGACAAATGCCTTACTGGAATCAAAGCAAACAAGGCGCGTTGTGAAGAGTTGGTCGAGCTTTCGATGGCGATGGTAACGAGCCTCGCGCCCAAGATCGGCTACGATCGCGCGGCCGAGATCGCGAAGGAAAGTGTGCGGACCGGTAAGACTGTTCGCGAACTCTGCCGCGAGAAACAAATCTTGCCGGAGCAAGAATTGGAACGAGCCCTCGACCCGGTTTTGATGACCGAAGCGGGCGGAACCGGCGCGGCTGGCGGTTAATGGTGTCGCTCCAACGATTGTTCGGCGCATTTTTGCTCGTCGTTGGCCGAACTAGTTTCGTTTCGGCCGCCGACCGGTGGCTCGATGTTTCGCAAATTATTGGAAAATCGGAGGCAGCCACGATTTTGGGCGAGCCGGTCAGAGATCCGAGGCCGCGGAGCGGTGACGGCGCTGACTGTTATTATTCAAAGAGCAATTACTATAGAGTCGGTCGGGAAAATCCTTGTCATTCGGTTTCAACTGCCGGGGGCCGAATGCGATCGACCCGCAAAAGGAGCTTGAGCTCTTGGTCGCAGCGAATGGCTCATGGAAAAGATCTCCGGCGTCGGCGACACTGCGCAAATGTTAATCACAGCGGCGGCACTGGATTGGCCACGCGGCTGTTAATGCTTTAGGTCGCCAAGGGCAACGCCTTTCTCACGATAGGTCTCGGCGGTTTTCCTGATGATACCGTTGCACTGAAAGAAGCAAAACAGTCGCGCAAAAACTGTTTGAGCAACTTTGACCGCGACGAGACGCGGGCTTAGATCAACATCATGGTTGCGAAACTGGATGGACCACAATTTTCAGGTGGCGCCAATGTTGCGATCAAATGTCCGGCGCACACGTACGAACAAACCGTCGCCTTCTATCGCGACACGCTCGCGTTGCCATTGATTGAAGAGGAAGCCGACGGCTGTATTTTCCAATTCGGTCCGAACCGGCTCTGGATCGACAAAGTGCCGAACCTGAGTCATGCGGACGTCTGGCTTGAAATCGAAACCAATGATACCGAGGCGGCGTCCTCATTTCTAAAAGTGCATGGCGTCGCACGCCGTGACGAAGTGGAAAACTTGCGCGAAGATTTCAACGGTTTCTTCATCTCAGATCCCGCAGGCGTCATTCACCTCGTCGTCGGTCCAGAAGAAGTGTAGATTGACTGTTGATTCAGACGTGACGACCCATGATCGTCAGGTCGCGCTCGTTTTCATCGAGTCGGGCGATGCGTGGAAGCAGCCCCCATTTTTCGAAGCCGAGTTGCCGAAACAATTTCAAGCTCGGGGAATTGTGCGCGAAGATAAGACCGACGATCGCGGTGATCCGAAGCGAAGGCGCGCGTGAGATTGCTTCTTCGAGCAGCGTCCAGGCAACGCCACGGCGGCGGAATTGCTGATCGACATAAACGCTGACCTCGGCTGTGCCATGATAGGCAGACCGCGGCAAAAACGATTTCAACGTCAACCAGCCGGCAATTTCGCCGCCAATCTCCAAGACCCAAAATGGATGTCGATCCGGAGAATGATCTTTTAACCAGTTGCGCCGCGTTTTTAACGTGACCGGCTCCAATTGCGCTGTCGCCATTCGGGTCGCGATCGCAGCGTTGTAAATCTTGATGATGGCCGGCAAATCCGCTTCGACGGCGTCGCGGATTTTCATTTCTTCTGTATCGCTGGTTTCAGACCGCCGGTTCTCAGTAATTACCGCGCTCATGCTGTGGGAAAAGTGAGTTTTCAAAGGTCGATTGAAACGCACCGCGTTGGGTTTCGCCAATGCAAAATCGCGGACTAATGTTGGACTGCGTTGCGCAAAAAAGTTCGATGTTGATCTTGCCCAATTTGCGGAAGACCTTGCGCACAGTTTGGAGCGCGAGCGCAGGAGTGTTGCAATCACGGCTGAGGTGGCCAAGCACGACGCGATCGATTTTTCCGGGCAGTAATTCTTCAATCACGGTCGCGGCCGCGTCGTTGGAAAGATGTCCGTGTCGCGATTGGATCCGCTGTTTCACCGGCCACGGTCGCTGTGTGTCGTTCTGTAAAAGTTTTTCGTCGTGATTCGTTTCGATGACGAGCGTATGCACTTGGCGCAGCCGTTCCACGATTATTTTGGTCACGTAACCAAGATCGGTGATAAAGCCAACGCCGCTCAAGCCCGCGTAAAATGCGAAGCCGACTGGATCGACTGCGTCGTGCGGTACGGGAAAAGTTTGCACCGTGATGTCACAGATCTTGAATTCCGCGCCGGTGCGAAAGATTTGCCAGTTGGGATGATGATCGAGCGCGCCGTCATACCGAACGGCTTCGGCGGTTTGGGCGTTCGCGTAAATTGGAAGATCGAATTTCCGGCAAAGAACCTCCAGGCCACAAACGTGGTCGCCGTGTTCATGGGTGAGAAGAACACCGTCGAGTTGTTCGGGATTCGCGCCGCATTGCTCGAGTCGAAGAACGATCTGTCTTGCGCTCAACCCGCCATCGACCAAAATTTTACAATGATCGGTCGCGACGAGCGCGCTGTTGCCGGCACTGCCGCTCCCGAGCGTCGTCAAACTGAACACGCCGGTATTTAGCGACCGCGTTTCAGTTTTCGCAAATTAAATTCACGCGTCGCGATAAAATTTCGCCGACCGGTAGCGCGAGGATTCGTTTTTTCTTGTCGGGATAATCGAGTGATCGAAATCGCCGGATTTCATCGACGCGTCGCATCCCGTTGAGAGTGTCGAGGTAACGTGTGTAGGTCGAGGCAAGTTCGGACGTTTCGAGATAACGCGCTCGCAGATTTCGCTCTTGAAACGCGTTGGGGCATTGCCGCGCAAAGAGATGAAATCGCAGCCAATGGCGATCGCTGCGGGAAACACGTTGGGTTTTTCGGAAGAAGGCGACGAACAGAAGCAGAACGAGGTAGGTGTCGACTTGGGCCTGCAACTCGAGATTTCGCGCAAAATCTTCCGAAGCAATCTCGCGTGTGCCGCTCTTGAACTGAAGCGCGGCGTGGAGCGCGTGATTGATCTCTTCCACGAACGTGATGAGCGAGCGAATGTTTTGATTGCTGAGGCCGGCACGGGGGTCGTGTTGCTCGAGCTGTTCGATCAACCAGCGGGAATAATAAATCCCAACGTAAAGGCGATCGTCGGCCGTGCGGAGAAATGTGCACGCGAGCTCGCTCAGTTCGCGCGCACATTTGCCGGTTAAGATCGACAATTGGCGACAGCGGTGATGATCGATCAGACAATCTTCTAGATCGATCCCGATCTGAGCGTACGTGCGCTCGAAGAGTTGTTGGATTTGGCTGAAGAGCGTTTCGTTCACAAAACCAGCGACGGCCGCGCGTCTTCATCAAGGTGAAGCAAACGATCTGAAAGTTCAGTGAGTGCGAGGCGAACGTCGTGAAACCTTTTGGCCAACCCTGAGAAGACATCGGTCAGTTCGCAACGGCGCGCGGTTTCGTGGGAAGCGACCAGTTGATAGTTCGTGCGCCCGACCTGTTCGTAGAACTCAATGTCGGGCGCGCCGAACAAACTTCGCCGCTGCGTATTTTCGTGAAAAATTCCGCTGATGAAGAGCGAGTAGTTTCCAACGTGCGCGCGAAGTAGAAATGTTTGTTGCGGGGTGGCGCGAGTGAGCGCGATTAGCGTGTCCGAGATGTAATCGTGGGCTTGATCACCGATTTTGTCTGGACTGTGCAGTTGATTTGCGCGCGAAAAAGTTTCCAGAAGGGAACCAATGTAATCGCAAAGTTTGCGATCGCCGATGCCGGCCTGCTGTAAAACGTGTCGCGCGAGGATGTAAAAATAAAATTGCGACGAAATTCGCAGATGTCCTGCGTTGGAAAGAATCGTTTCGACCAACCGTGGATGATCGAGAATCGAATCGCGCGTCTCGGAATCGCTTAACAGATCGACTAGTGAAACGCTGTCGCCGCGGGAGTGGGCGAGGGTGTGCACGATGAAATCGAAATCCGCGGCGGTGAAGCGCGCCCGACAATTTGCCCTAATCATCGCGTCTTTCTTTCTCTCAGCATTGACGGTGCTGCAGCCAACTTTGTTTGCAGCGACGTTTATTTTGCCGGAAGAGATAAGTCAAGAATGTCTCGCCCGCGCGGCATTTGTTCCAAAAGGAAAACGCTGAACGGCTAATCTCGAATGGTTGCATTTGGCGTCGGATGTTAGACGTTGAACGCCAGTCCAGCTCGGACCGTTCAAAGATGACTTCCACAGCACGCGCATTGCATATCGGACGTCCAGCAGCAGGTCCTTCATTGGAGTGCTTCGATCAACCGAACCAAAGTTCGCCACGTTCTTACCGCAAAATACGTGCAGAGCGATGCGAATCTTGCGCTGTCTTTTTTACTATCAGCCGACGGCAAAAACATGACAAACGACGGTTCGCAGCCAGTCCAAAACATGGCAACAACGTGCGCGGGAACAACAGAGGCATCTAACGAGAAAGAGATAAGCCACGGGCGGGGTCGGTGGCAACGATGTTTGCGATCATTTACATGAGTTTTGTCATCTGCTCGATTCGCTGGAGTGCTTCCTCACTTAGTCCGCCGGAGACATTCACGCTTACGCTGCGGTGGTCGATAAACCGCCGGCGTATGAAAGCCGCGTTTTTGTCAGTAAACCGTCCTCCCTTCTGGCGACATGTTTATTTTGTTGTGAGCCAACGAGTATCACCTCTTGCTAGAGGATTGTGGAGGACGGTTTCCGATCTTCCTGCCCTCGTGCGGAGCGCAGTAACTCTCTCGCTTGCTCGATTCCTGCCACCGGCAGCTTCGCCGGATCGAGCAGACCGACTTGCACTAGCACCGAGGCTTGATCCCACCACACATGCTCATGCGCGACTTTGCCGTTCGCGAACTTCATCACGATGACATGTGGAATCTCCACGCGTTTTCCAGTCGGAGGAATTCCAGGCAGCAGGTAATCCCATTGCGTGTCGTGGGTGAAGCTCACGATCACTTCGTCCACGACCTGGTCTTTGCCGATGGTGCGCGAGATCGGTGTCACCTCGGCGTCTTTCGGGATTTGATTTACGAAGTGTTCACTATAAAAACGGCGCACTCCCTTGCCGCCGGAACCTCCGGTCATGACTGGAACGCAGTGCACGTAAGGTTCGCCGGTCATAGTTGCCATCGTGGCATCGACATCGCGATCGACAAACTCTCTGGCGATGTGCGCGTCGAAAACTCCATCGAGACTCTGCGATTCTCTAGCTTTCGGTTCACCCTTTTGCGCTTCTGTGCTTGACGAGCTCATACGAATTCTTCCTCCCGTTTTTTTCAATGTTGTGTTTCAGTTTTCGCTTTCATCAGATCATTAAATTAGATCATTAAGACCTTCAATTACATCTTCTTGTCTGTGCCAGCACCGAACAATTGCGCACGCGCGGGGAATGGTGCGGCATGGAATCGTGGAATTGTCGTTTGACCATCCGCGAAACTGGAATCGTGTTTGGGGAGGTCAAATTGGGCCGAGAACAGGAGGAAAAATCATGAAAGCAGTGCGGATCAAGCGTTATGGAAATGAAGAGGTGGTGGAACTCGCGGAGGTGGAACGGCCGCGGCCGGGAGAAAATCAGTTGCTAGTCAAAGTGCAGGCGACAGCGGTGAATCCAGTCGATTGGAAAATCCGTGACGGATTAGGAGAGATGTTCGGGATGAAGCTGCCGCTGATTCTTGGCTGCGAGGTGGCCGGGACGGTGGAGGCGGCCGGCAGCGAGGTGAACGACTTTGCGGCGGGCAATGAGGTTTATGGTTATCTCGGTGCGCACGGTGGCGGCTACGCGGAGTATGTAGCGGCGCCGGCGAGCGAGTTCGTGCGGAAGCCGAAGCAGTTTGACTTCGATACTGTGGC